>PDWJ01000558.1_pt1 | contig 54019 bp, 45 predicted proteins | sample 1430881 | NCBI WGS metagenome assembly PDWJ01 (sample SAMN01162460, study PRJNA174530) | Oral metagenome, whole genome shotgun sequencing project. | biome: Marine environment; feature: Marine mammal; material: Swab sample of the gingival sulcus; isolation source: swab sample of gingival sulcus...
TGCCACTTGTTTTCCTGAGGCGCTGAAGGGTGTATGGGCCGAGGGTATAGAGGTAAACAGCATAACGAAAGGAGGAGCCGCTCCCAATCGGGGCGGCTCCTCCTCATTGTCATCACGTTGCTTCCGATTTCCACGTATGCACGGTTCCGTCCTTACTGGATTAGGATATACACGAAATTTCATCAGACGTGTCGATACTCCTTGTATGCATTGCAGGGGGCCTTACTTATTTATAGAAGCATCGAAAAGAGTTGGGGAGTTTATTGGGAATCCTTATGAGCTTGTACGCTCCTCTTCTTGACATTGTCTCGATAAAATCATACGATATTGACATTAAAAAATAAATGTTTATATATCTCTGGGGCTGGTTGCCTGTTCTGATCGACGATCATCTGGAAAGACAGTGTGCAGAGGAGGGGGTAGTGTGGAATCAAAATGGCTTTTCCCGTCGGAGGTTCAGGAACTTGAGGATCTTGTGGCGGAGGGACAAATTCTGATTCACGGAGGAGGTACGGGAATTCCCAGAAATCGGGTTCGATCCGTTCGGACAGTCGTGGACCTTTCCCGTATAGGCTGGGACCGATGCGTTCGAGATGGTGAATTCATTCGAATTGGGGCTATGTGTACCTTCAATCAGGTCGTTCGGGAGTTGGGGGAGCTTCGTCCCGGACACATATTGACCAAATCCCTGAATGCGGCGGCATCCACGGCTCTGCGAAACAGGATTACCGTGGGAGGAAGCGTGACGTTCTTTCCTGTCTGGTCCGATCTTATGGGGCCTCTTCTGGCTCTTGGAGCATCGGTGGATCTCGTTGGAACTTGCGGTGGCGTCTATCCTCTGGAGGATTTTGTCTCCAATCGGGGGCGTTTCAAAAAGACGGTGATCCGGTCGGTTCTGATTCCCGACGAAGAATGGCTCAGTTGGTATTACCGGGAGGTTCGGGTCGGCTTCGATTATCCGGGTTGTACCATTACCCTTCTTCTTCGGAAGAACGGTCGTGTTGTGGAGGATTTTCGAGGCGTCGTCGTTGGGACCAAGAACCGCTTCATGATCCTTGATCAGATCGCTCAACTCGTGAAGGACTGCCCTTGCGGTGATGTGGTCGTAGCCGGTCTCGGTGATGAACTGGATCTGGCCTTCCCCGATAAGAAGTCGGGAAGCAGCGAGTATTTTCGCCAGGTAACGGCTGTCTGGATTGAGCGTGGCCTGGCAGAGCTTCTCGAGAGATAGGGGGGGAAGATGATGGAAGGATGTTTCGTCATCAACGGTATCGAGAAAAAATGTACCTTTGAGCCCGATGCCATGCTGCTACAGGTCCTTCGGGATGGAGGACACTCGGAGGTCAAACGCGGGTGTGATACCGGTGAGTGTGGTGCCTGTGCTGTGGTTCTGAACGGGGAGTTGGTCAATTCCTGTAAGGTCTTCGCTGCATCCGTTGTGGGTGCCGAGATCGTGACTGTGCAGGGATTGGGTACGGTTCACAGGCCTCACGTGATTCAGCAGGCCTTCGTGGACGCTGGAGCCGTGCAGTGCGGATTCTGTACACCTGGCATGATCCTGGCTACGTACAGTCTTCTCTCTCAAAACCCCGATCCGTCGGATCAGGAAATCCGAAAGGCTCTGGACGGCAATAAGTGCCGATGTTCCGGATACGTGAAAATCTTTGACGCTGTCCATTTGGCTGCTGAAAGGATGAGAGACCATGGATAAAACCTTCGCATCGGTGGGACACGACGTTCAGAAGGTGGACGGGCTCTCCCTGGCCACGGGAACAGGGCGATACACCGACGATTTCGACGCTCCGGGAACGCTGCACGTGGCGGTTCTGCGTTCGCCCCATGCTCATGCGCTTATCACCGATATCGATGTCTCCCAGGCCCAGGCCTTTCCTGGCGTAGTGGATGTCCTCACATACAAAAATGCCTACGAGGACATGCCCAGGGTCGTTCACACTACTGCGGGGCAGGGATTTCCTGAGCCGTCACCCTATGATTCCTGGCTTTTCGACGACAAGGTTCGATTCGTGGGTGATCGGGTAGCAGCAGTGGCTGCCGAGACCTTGGATATCGCGAGGGAGGCCATCTCGAAGATCAGGGTTACCTACGATGTTCTCGAGCCTCTGTTCGATCCAGAGCTATCTTTAACTCCCGGGGCGCCAGTGGTTCATGATCGGGACGAGTACATGCCCATCCCGGTGCCCTACGAACCGGGTAAAAACCTGATGGCCGAGAAAATCTTCACCATTGGTGATGTGGATAAGGGGTTGGCCGAGGCTGACTTCATCCTCGATCAGGTCTACCATACCCACTATGCCCATCACTGCATGATGGAGCCGCACTCGACCTTCGTCACCTTTGATGATATTGGACGGTTGGTGGTGTACACGTCCACCAGTGTCCCCTTTCACACCAGGCGGATTCTGGCCCAGGTTCTGAGCATTCCCCTTCGCAAAATTCACGTGATCAAGCCCCGGGTTGGCGGGGCCTACGGCGGAAAGCAAGAGGTTCTACTGGAACCTCTTGCGGCCAAATTTGCCCTGCGTACCGGTCGTCCCGTCAAATTCATCTTCTCACGGGAGGAGGTCTTCATGGCTGCTCGTACGAGGCATCCCATGAGGGTTCACATTACCACCGGTCTCAAGGAGGACGGCACCATCACCGCATTGCGGATGGACGATTTGATGACCGCCGGGGCGTACGGCTCCCACGGCCTCACGGTCTTGTGTAACGCTGCCTCCAAGGTCCTTCCTCTGTTTAACAAGGTCGAGAACGTGGAGTTTATCGGACGAACCGTGTATACGAATCAGCCGGTTGGAGGCGCCTATCGGGGGTATGGGGTCACTCAGGCGACGTTCGGGTTTATGCAGCACGTCGATATAATCGCCCGTCGGACAGGTCAGGATATGTTGGAATACATAAAGAAGTGGCATATCAAGGAGGGCGAAGGCTCTCCCGTATTCGAGGCCATAGGCGAGGGGAAGGCCGGCGTTCCACAGGTTATCACCTGCTGTAAGCTGAGTGAGTGCATCGACCGAGGGGCTGAGGCTATCGGGTGGTACGAGAAACGGGATAAAAAACTCTCCGGCGGCCCCGACAAGGTTCGGGGCGTTGGAATGGCGGCGTCTATGCAGGGCTCGGGAATCCCCCTGATCGACATGGGAAGTGCCTATATGAAGCTCAACGAGGATGGCTCGTGTAACCTCCTCATGGGGGCCACAGACACCGGAACGGGGTCGGACACCATCATGTGCCAGATCGCGGCCGAAGTGTTGGGCGTTGCTCCGACCATGGTCGTGCCCTTGGCATCCGATACGGATGTAACCCCTTTTGACGATGGGGCCTACGCTTCCTCTGGTACCTACGTCTCCGGCGGTGCCGTTCGAACCTGTGCCGAGAAATTCCTGGAGAACATCCTGAAAGCGGCCTCCATGATGCTGGAGGTGCCGAGGGATCGGCTTGAGACCGCTCATGGCACCGTCTGGGATAGGGAAAATCGGGATAGCTGCACCGATTTTGGCGCTATCGCCCGATTTGCCATGTACGGCGCCGGTGAGAATCTTCACCAGATCCAGGCCTACGGATCCTATACGTCTCCCGTTTCGCCGCCGCCATTTATCGCCCAGTTCGCGGAGGTGGAGGTGGACACCAGGACCGGCGACGTCAAGGTGCTGCACTTCGTCAGCGCCGTGGACTGTGGGCACGCTCTGAATCCCCGGATGACGGAGGGACAGGTGGAGGGCGGGGTGCTCAACGGTATTGGCTATGCCCTTCGGGAGCAGTACCTCTTCGATAGCAAGGGACGTATGACCAACCCCGACTTTGGCAACTACAAGATTTTTGGATCGTTAGACGTGCCTAAAATAGATACCATACTGGTGGACTCCTACGAGGAGACCGGTCCCTTCGGAGCCAAGTCGGTCTCGGAGGTCTGCATCAACGGTCCGGCTCCGGCCATAGCCAACGCGGTCTTCGATGCCGTTGGTGTCCGAATCTTCGACCTGCCCCTGACACCGGAAAAAATCCTGGAGGCTCTGAAAAAACTGAAAAAGTGAAGGGGAGAGAGAGTCGGTGTCCGTGAGGGGAGGGGATATAGAGATGAACGAGAGGAGATACGTCGTTGGAAACGGCGTGGTGACCGACGGGATGGGGGTTTTCTACCCCGATGGGGCGCTTCTGATCGACGATGGGCACATCGTTGCTGTGGGGGCGTCGGATGAGCTGAAAAAAAAAGGGGACTCTCCGTGGGTTGATGTAGGAGGTCGCTTGATTCTACCAGGACTGACCAACATGCATCACCATCTGTATTCGTGTTTTGCTCCGGGTATCGCGCCTCATGGGAGCTCAGAGGATTTTATCGGTATTCTGAAAGAGCTGTGGTGGCCCCTGGATGCTGCGATGGACAGGGAGGCCGTGTATTGGTCTGCCCTGTGGGGGGCTTTGGATTGCTTGCGGCATGGTGTGACCACCGTCTTTGATCACCATGCATCCATGACGTTCGTCTCGGGTGCCCTGGATGCCGTCTCGGAAGGCATCGAACGAGCCGGTATTCGGGCCGTCCTTTGTCTGGAACTCTCTGATCGATTGGGACGGGATAAGCTCACTTCCCAGTTTGACGAAAACCTCCGTTTTTGGGAGTCTCATCGGAGTGATCCGATGAGACGAGGAATGTTGGGGCTTCATGCAAACTTCACTATTTCCGATGAATCCATGGCGTATATTGGAGGGCATAAGCCCAGGGACATGGCCGTTCATGTTCATTGCGGGGAAGGACGAGCCGATTACGACTATTGCAGGGCGATGGGCTATCATGGACCGGTCCATCGTCTTGAGGCTTTCGGTCTTCTCTCCTCGTCGGCGCTGTTGGCCCACTGTATCCATCTCTCTGACGAAGACCATCGTATCTTGGAAGAACTGTCCCCGGCGGTTGTGACAAACCCCGAGTCCAACGCCAACAACCAGGTGGGCAGCTTGGATCGGGGACGGATCCCCTCCTTTCTTCTTGGGACCGACGGCATGACCGGCGACATGGTGGCCTCCCTCCGGTCGGCCTTTCTCCTGGGTCGTCAGTCCCCGGATATCTGGGGAGGACTGCACAGATCGTTTTTTTCCCATCGGTACCCCTATGTTCGACGATTTTTTCCAGACCTTCGATGTTTTGAGATAGGCTCCGCCGCCGATGTGGCGGTTCTCGACTACGTCCCCACCTCGCCCATAGACGCAAACAACGTCTTGGGACACCTGGTCTTTGGAGCCAGAGGTGGAAATGCCTTTATGACCGTGGTCGGAGGGAAGATCCTCTGGCGTGATGGGGTCTTCGCCGATGAGGAGCTGAACCGCCGGGAGAGCGGAATCCTGGCTCGTTCGGCTGCTCGTCGTCTTCACGACCGTTTCGGCAGAAATCCGTGGTCGACCTACACGGAAGATGAATAACCGCATGTACATTTTAGGAGGGATTCTGTATGGCTGATCTGTCTGTGACCTTAGGCAACATGACCTTCAAAAACCCGGTTCTCCCGGCAGCTGGCCCTAACGTGATGCAACGGGCTCAGATGCTGGGCGCTGTCGATAAAGGGGCCGGCGGCATCGTGACCAAGACCATCTCCCGAGAGCCGGCGGTCTATCCTAAACCCTGCATCGCAAAGGGTCCCTGTGAAGGGTACCTCAACTGCGAGACCTGGTCGGACCGTCCATGGAGGGAGTATCTGGAGGATTACAGAGCTGTGAAGCAAACCGGTGTTCCTCTGATTTGCTCCATCGGCTATAGCCCGGAGGACGTTGCCGAACTTGGTCGAGCTCTGGAGGCCGAGGTGGGACCTCACGCCATCGAGTTCTCCACTCACTACGTGGGCAAGACTCTCGATCCTTTAAAAAAGGTGGCCGAGGCTCTGAAGGGGGCGGTCTCCTGTCCTGTCTGGATGAAGGTCTCGCCTAGTACACCGGATATTCCTGAGATGGCCAGAATTATGTCCCAGTACGTGGATGGCTTTGTGGCGGTCAACTCGGTGGGGCCAGCTCTGGATTTCGATATCGAAAAACCCAGGCCAAGGCTGGGCACGGAGGACGGTCATGGCTGGCTGTCTGGACCCGCTATCACGGGTGTGGCTCTCTACGCCGTCTATCAGATCGCCCACGTTCAGGAGAAACCGGTCATAGGGGTGGGGGGCATCCGAACTGGTGAGGATGCTGTGAAATTCATCATGGCTGGGGCCTCTCTGGTTGGGGTGTGTTCCGAGGCTATTCGTAAGGGGCCCGGTACTTATGGTCGGATTGCCTCAGGGATGTCTCAATGGATGGACGAGAAGGGGTATCGGTCCATAGACGAGATTCGAGGGCTCTACGGTCGGGCCTAGGTCGGGCATGTGTGTATTGAGGGGGGATTTTTCGTGATGAACCAGTATTCCGTCGTGGGATGCCCGGAGGTTCGAAAGGATGGCTGGGAGAAGGTCACCGGTCGGGCCCAGTATGTCGACGACATTCCACTTGATGGTTGTTGGTATGGAGGGGTCCTTCGCTCGCCGTCGGCTCGAGGGTGGCTAAAAGGTATCGAACGGGATCCAGGTTTTGACTGGTCTCGGGTCGTGGTGGTGAGTGCTGCCGATTTGCCTGGACCCAATATGGTGGCCTCCGTTCGGAACGACTGCCCTATCCTGGCTGAGGATCGGGTATCCTACGTGACCGAACCGGTGGCTCTGGTTGCCGCTCCCGATCGGGAGACTCTGAAAGCTGCTTTAGCAGCTCTGACTCCGGTGATCGAGCCTGACGGTGAGCCTGTCATCGACGTTTACGACGCGCTGAAGGGCGAGCGGCTGGTCTGGGGGCACGACAACGTGCTTCAGACCTTCGACATCGGCCGGGGTGATCTGGACGAGGGATTTGCCCAGGCTGACCTTATACTGGACGAGACGTATACGACGCAGCATCAGGAACAGGTGTACCTTGAGCCCCAGGGAGCTTTTGCCACGCCGGATCCCGACGGTCGAGGGGTCTCTGTGGATATCTCGTCTCAGTGTCCATTCTATGTCCATAACTCCGTGGTACAGGGACTGAACTTCGACCCTGATCGGGTGGTGATTCGTCAGACCGTCACCGGCGGTGGCTTTGGAGGCAAGGAGTTCTATCCGTCCCTGGTGGCCCTCCACGTGGCCATCCTGGCCCTGGCTGCGGGGCGCACGGTGAAAATGGTCTTCGATCGTCACGAGGACCTCGCAGCTACGTCCAAGCGTCATCCGTCGGTGACCAGGATCCGTGCGGGGTTCCTGAAGGACGGAACGCTTACCGCTATCGACGTGGATTTTATCCTGAACGGAGGTGCTACCACCACTCTGAGCGTTGTGGTCCTTCAGCGGGGGGTACTTCACGCCACCAGCTGTTATCGAGTACCCAACGTTCGGGTTCTGGGGCGGGCCGTTGCCACGAACCTTCCGCCCAGCGGCGCGTATAGGGGATTCGGCGTACCTCAATCCCTGTTTGCCATGGAACGCCACATGGACCTCGCTGCCGGGAGACTGGGCATGGATCCCGTGGCTATCCGTAGGAAAAACCTGTTGACGGTGGGTGACCTCCTGCCCTGTGGTCAGGTGCTCGACCAAGTGGCCGCTGAGACCGTATTGGATCGGGCTCTGGAGAGGTCAGAATATTATGAGAAGGTCGAGCGGTATAGCCGAGAGAACGAGCAAGGTGGACAGATCCTGAAAGGCATAGGCTTGTCTTTGTTCCTCCACGGAGGAGGGTTCACCGGATCGGGGGAGGACCATATTTTAGGTAAGACAAAAGTGGTCTTCGTGCCTGGTCGGACGTCCGAAGAGGGACGGCTGGAGCTTCGGATCAGTAATACCGAGATGGGACAGGGGGCGGCCACTGTGCTGTCTCAGATCGTGGCCCAGGGGCTTCAGGTGCCTCTGAACAGGGTCGACTATCTCGCCCCCGATACGTCTAAAGCATCCGACAGTGGTCCCACCGTGGCATCTCGGACTACGGTGGTTGTCGGTGCTATCCTTACCCGATCCGCCAGGGACATGCTGGACAAACTGTCGGGCTATGTATCGGAGAAACTGGGCTCTGATCCATCATATGGGGAGGGAGTGTTCCGTGTTGGCGATAGATGTCTGACTTTCTGGGAGGTCGCTCATGGCTATGCCGAAGAGAAAGGCGAGCTTGTGGGATGGGGCGAGTACGTCTCCACTGGCAGCCACTGGGACGACGATACCAGTACAGGAGATGCCTACCCGTCCTACTCCTGGGCCTGCGACGTTGTGGAGGTCGAGGTGAATCGGGATACCCTGGAGGTCGTTCCCACCGATCTGTGCGCGGTGGTTGATATAGGGACGGTGATCAATCCGATCCTGGCTGAGGGGCAGTTCGAAGGAGGGTCCCTTCAGGCTCTGGGGTACGGATGGATTGAGGATATGGCAGTCAAGGGCGACCGAATCGATGCTGGTTCCCTGAGCAAATACCTGATTCCTACAACGATGGATTCCCCTCGTTTCGACGTGGAGTTTGTCGAAATTCCCTACTCTCACGGACCATATGGAGCCAAGGGATTGGGGGAACTTCCACATGACGGAGGAGCTCCTGCTCTGGCCGCTGCTATCGGCCATGCTCTGGACGTGTTCCCCTTGGATATTCCCGTTACCCCGGAGAGGATGACGTCTATGTTGGCCGCAAAGGAGGAACGGCTATGAAGCTCACCGTCCATATCAATGGAGATCCATTTGAGATTGAGGCCCGACCTCTGGACCGTCTTCTGGACATCCTTCGGCGATACAGGGGCCTGACCGGAACCAAGGAAGGATGTGGAGAGGGAGAGTGCGGCGCCTGTGCCGTGATTCTGGACGGCCTTTTGGTAAATGCCTGCATGGTTCCGGCTGTGGAACTTCATGGGAGCCGGGTCGTCACCGTGGAGGGGTTGAAAGGCAAGGACGATCCCCTTCAACGGGCTTTTGTGGAACTGGGAGCCGTCCAGTGCGGTTTCTGTATTCCCGGCATGGTGATGGCGTCTCGGGCGCTTCTGGCCCGTCACCCTCATCCGACCAGAGAGCAGATCAAACAGGGGCTGGCTGGCAACCTCTGCCGGTGTACCGGATACGAGAAGATCATCAAAGCCGTCACCCAGGCGGCGGATGAGGGCTATGGTGAGATCGCCAGGGCGGACCTGGCCGACCTGGATCTGGTTCGGCCTGAGTTTTCTGCGATTCTCTCATCTGATGAGCGAGATCGTGTGTTTCTGCCCTACGAGGTGAACGATGCCTGCGAGGTGTTGGATCGTTTCGACGACGTGTATATGGTGGCTGGCACCACGGACATGTATCCCGACCTGAAAAAAGGTACCAAAGCCCCCGAGCGGATTATGGACCTGACCCATCTGTGTGACCTGAAAAAAATCGAACGTTTGGGGAGGGGGGCCGTCATCGTAGGGAGTGGGGTCACCACCCAGAGACTGGCCGATCATCCCCTGATCCGGCAGTACTTTCCCGCTCTTCAGTCGGCTGCCGATCAGTCGGCTGCCATTGCGATCAAGAACAAGGCCACGATGGGCGGTAACCTCATGACGGCATCTCCCGCTGCTGATATGCCGCCGGTTCTCCTCATGCTTGGGGCTACGGTAGTCTTTCGGAGTCTCCGCGGTCGAAGGAAAGTCCCTATGGATTCCTTCTTCAAGGGATATCGAACAACCGACCGTCGTTCCGACGAACTTCTGGAATCGGTGATCATCCCGATCCCGGAACCAGGCACGTCGCAGGCGTTCTTCAAGAGGGGTTCCAGAAAGTCTCTGACGATCTCCCGGGTCAACGTGGCCTGTTCCGCCAGATTAGAAGGCGGTGTTGTTCGTGATTTCAGAGGGGTTGCCGGCACCATGTCGGTGTTGCCAACTCTCCTGGATCCGGTCTCCGACCTTCTGGAGGGAAAGGCTTTGACCGACAGGTGTATCGAGATGGCACGGGAGACCACACGGGACGTCGTCCATCCCAGAACCTCGAAGGAATATCGCAAGAACGTAACGGGCAACATGGTGGCTCGTTTTCTGAGCGATCTCAATCGATCCTACAGCTGAGGAGGTGACCGACGTGAGCGTTGACAGGATTTTTAATCGTATGCTGGACGTTATCGAGAGGGACATCGTTCCTCTCACCAGGACTGGTGTGACCGAAGGCCACAAAGTCTTTGGTGCTGCGGTTCTCTTGAAGAAAGACCTGTCCCTGGTTGTGGCCGGGACGAACCACGAGCTTCAATGCCCTTTGTGGCACGGCGAGGTGTACACCATTAAGAGTTTCTACGAGATGGCCGAGCGTCCTGACCCGAGTGAGTGCCTTTTTCTCTCCACTCACGAACCCTGTTCCATGTGCCTGTCGTCCATCGCCTGGGCTGGTTTTCCTGAGTTCTACTTCCTCTTCAGCTATGAGGACACCAAGGATGCCTTCGACATCCCTCATGACATCAAGATGCTGCGGGAGGTTTTTGACTGCCGGGCGCCGTCACGCTCTAATTCCTTCTACACATCCCATCCCTTGGTTGAGATGATCGATGGCCTTCAGGAGCCCGAATCAGGTCGACGACGGATCGATGCCATTCAGGAGGAATACGACCGACTTTCAGCGATCTATCAGGCTTCCAAAGAGAGCAACTCCATTCCTCTGAAGTGATGAGATGAAGTCAATCAGCACATGACATATTGGTACATTTTTCAAGGAACCGTCCATCAATTCAGAGGGCGGTTCCTTGTTTAGGGGCAGAGCTTTATAGGTGGCATAGCTGTAGAAGTCGATGTATAATTTCCTGATAACGCTTGTGGGGCTCGGCCTTTGTCGTCCCCAAAGGATAGAAAAGAGGAGGGACTGGTATGGCCGAGAGCATCAAGGCTCCCAGGGGAGTTCGGGATATCCTTCCCGAGGATTCGTGGAAGTGGGGACACGTTCTCGCTGTGACCCAGAAGATGGCTGAACTGTACGCCTACAGGGAAATTCACCTTCCTGTGTTCGAACACACCGAGCTCTTCGCCCGGGGGATCGGCGAGGCCACGGACGTGGTTGAGAAGGAGATGTACACCTTTACCGATAAGGGGGGGCGAAGCATAACACTTCGTCCTGAGCTGACGGCGTCCATGGTCCGAAGCTATCTTGAACACTCCATGTCCGGTGGGCGTCAGCCGGTAAAACTCTGGGGAGTCGGTCCCATGTTCCGATATGAGCGGCCTCAGAAGGGGCGATATCGTCAGTTCTGGCAGCTCGATTTCGAGTCTCTGGGATCGGAAAATGCCCTGGTGGACGTAGACACCATCATGACCGCCGTGGAACTCTTCCGAACCTTGGGGATGTCCAACCTGGAGGTCGTGCTCAACTCGGTGGGATGTCCCGTCTGTCGGCCAGCTTATCGAAAGACCCTGACGGAGTTCATAGGGGATCACAGGGGCGATCTGTGTCCCACCTGCGAAAATAGATTCAACCGAAACCCTCTGAGAATTCTGGACTGTAAGGACGAGAAATGCAAAAGGATCACCGATGAGGCACCGGCTATCTTCGAATCCCTCTGTGAAAGCTGCTCCCGGCATTTCGAGGCCGTGACGTCCGGTCTTGACGACCTTGGGGTGGCTTACCATATCGATAAGCGACTGGTTCGGGGGCTTGATTACTACACCAAGACGGCCTTTGAGGTTCAGTCCGGGGACTTAGGGGCTCAGAACGCCGTGTGCGGCGGTGGCCGTTACGACAACCTGGCCGAGGCCATCGGTGGTCCCCACGTTCCAGGGGTCGGATTTGCCGCTGGGTTGGATCGTATCGTTCTGACCATGGAACAGCAGAACTGTTCTTTCGGCCGGGAACCGATGCCTCAGGCCTACGTGATCTGTGCCGATGAGACGGCTCGCCCAGAGGCGCTGGAGCTTTTATACGCATTGAGGCGAGCTGGTGTGTCTGCCGACATGGACTACATGGGCAAAAGCTTGAAGGCGCAGTTCAAAGCGGCGGGCAGCGGATCGTCTGTGGCTTGTGTTTTCGGAGGAAACGAGGTCTCCAAGGGGATCGTTACGTTGAAAAATCTCATGACATCGGAACAGATAGAGGCACCCAGGGATCAGGCTGTTGCTCAGGTGATGGCCGTCATTGATCGATAAAGATGTCGATTTGAGTATAGATGAATAATAAGGCGGGATGACGTTCATTATGGAGACGGGGATTTTTTCAAAAGAGTGGAAACGGTCGGTTCGATGTGGAGAGATTCGAGAGGAACATCAGAGACAGACCGTCACCGTAAACGGATGGGTCCGGAAACGCCGTGACCTGGGTGGGATCATCTTCATCGAGGTGTGGGACGCCACGGGAGAGGTTCAAGTCGTGTTCAACCCCGATCGTTGTCCTCAGGCGCATGATCGTGCCAAGGATCTTCGGAGTGAGTTCGTCGTTGCGGTGACGGGATCGGTACAGAGTCGTCCGGAGGGAACCGAAAACGACCAGATGGACACGGGCCACTGGGAGCTTCTGGCGGATGACTTCGTTCTCCTGGCTCCCTCGTGCCCTCTTCCCTTTGAGGTGGGAGATGAGACCTCAAAAGTGGACGAAAACCTGCGGCTGAGCCATCGGTATCTTGACCTTCGAAGGAACGCCATGCAGCGAAACCTCCGGATCCGGCACGATGTGGCTCGATACACTCGAGACTTCCTGAGTGATCGGGAATTCTGTGAGGTGGAGACTCCCATACTCACCAAGTCCACGCCGGAGGGTGCCCGGGACTATCTGGTGCCCAGTCGGGTAAATCCCGGGACTTTCTTTGCCCTGCCTCAGTCTCCCCAGATTTTCAAGCAGCTTCTCATGATCAGCGGAACGGACCGATATTTTCAGATTGCCAAGTGCTTTCGGGACGAGGATCTTCGTGCGGATCGTCAGCCCGAGTTCACTCAGGTGGATATCGAGCTCAGTTTCTTAACCGAGGGTGACATCTATGCCCTGATGGAAGAATACATGGCAGGACTCTTTCGTAAACAGCTGGCTGTGGACCTTCCAACCCCATTTCGTATCCTCTCCTATCAGGAGGCCATGGATCGCTTCGGAAGCGACAAGCCCGATCTTCGAATTCCCTTCGAGATCGTGGATTTGAGAGATGCCTTTGAAAGCAGCGTCTTCGCTCCTTTCAAAGACCTGATCGCATCGGGTGGATATGTTCGAGGGGTGGTCCTTCCCGGTGGAGCAGGCCTGTCGAGGCGGCTGGTGGAGGAGGTCTGTCAGAAGGGCAAAGCCTTGGGAGCTCCCGAGATGGCGTACTTCCAGTTCAAGGAGGATGGGATCAAAGGGCCTCTGGTCAAGTTTCTCTCACCCTCGGATCTGGCCGATCTGGAACGAATATCCGGGGCTGCCTGTGGCGACGTGCTCTATGTGATGGGTCACTCGGACTGGCACCTGATCTGTTCCGTTTTGGGACAGATTCGTCTGGAGATTGCCCGTACATACGGCCATGTTCGAGACGGTTGGGAGTTCCTCTGGGTGACCGAGTTCCCCCTCTTCGAGTGGGATCAGGACGACGGACGTTGGACGTCAGTTCATCATCCCTTCACTATGCCCCTTGTCGAAGATCTTTACCTGCTCGAATCCGACCCGGGATCGGTTCGATCCCGGGCCTACGATCTCGTGCTCAACGGCAACGAGGTAGGAGGTGGCTCCATCCGGATTCACGATCCGGCCATCCAGACCCAGGTCTTTCGTTGCATGTCGTTCGACGAAACTCAGGCCCGGGAGCGTTTCGGCTTTTTGCTGGACGCCCTGAGTTTTGGAACACCGCCTCACGGTGGAATCGCTTTGGGATTCGACCGATTGGTCATGCTCCTGACTGGGTCGCAGTCTATCCGGGACGTCATGGCCTTCCCTAAAACGGCCAAGGCTCAGAGCCTCATGTCTGGAGCGCCGTCGGAGGTTGAACCATCTCAATTGGAGGAACTTCACATCCGTTCTGTTATTTTGCCCAAATAGCTCGACGAAACACGATAAAGGCGAGGTCCGATTTTCGGACCTCGCCTTCTGTTATACTCATCACAAGGCTAAATTTTTTGCTGGGAGGTACATGTCAGTATCGAAGGCCGAAGACCGGGTGGTAGATCCGTTCATCGTGGAGGCATCTGGTCTGATCCTCCAGCGCTTTCCTGGCCTGTTCTCCTAAGCTGATAGAGAGGATAGAGGTTAAGACATGTACCAAAAAAATAGGGCCGATGAGACTGCTCCCGAAGGTCGGGCTGTTGTCGCTCACGAAAAACGATAGGTCGGCAAAACGGCAGATCGGTGCAGCCGGACTGTCGGTGATCGTGACCACCGATGCGCCGTTGAGCTGCGCACGTTCAACCGCCTCGGTGATTTGAATGGCGTAGCCTGGCAGGTCGCACGCTATAATCGTGTCCTCGGCCTTGATTCCCCTGGCCTGCTCGATGAGGGTGAGGGAGCCTCGTTTCATCAGAATACCGTTGATGGCCATCTCTCGGAATCGGGAGAACAGCGCCTCGGCAACCATGGACGAAATGCCCCAACCGGTGCAGTAGATGTTGTGGGTTTTCTTGATGAGCTCGCAAAAAAGGTTTATCTTGTTTTGAGAAAGCTGGTTCCACGTGTCGTCCAGGTTGGCGTGCTCCATTTTATGGATTTTTTGGGGAAGATCGCTCTCGTCGTTGATCACCCGGTTCAGCAGGGCCGCTGGGTTCACCTGCTCGAGGACCGATTCCTTGAGGGCCTCTTTGAGGTCGGCATAGCCCTTGAACCCAAGTATTCGGGCGACCCGAACCAACTGAGCTTTGGATACGTCCAGATGGTTGGCCACTTCGCCAATTGAGAGAAATGCAGCCTCTCGCATGTGAGTGAGAAGATAGTTTACAACTCTTCGAGCTTTCGTCGGCATGGTGTTCACACGAGACCGCAGTAGTTCCTGGAGTTTTTGCATCTCCAAGAAAATCACCTCCTGGAAATCAATGAGCAAATGTGTTTAGTATAGTTTATAGTTGCCCGACCGATTCGTCAATTCGGCACGGGGCTGCTTGTACGAGGAAAGGACGAAAAGGGCATGGACCTGAAAGAACTGGAGACCTTGATCGCCATCGTGGAGAAGGGAAGCATCTCAGCGGCTGCAGCCGCCCTGGGAGTCTCTCAGCCAACGGCGAGTAAACGGGTAAGGCGTCTGGAGGATGAGTTGGGGGCCTCTTTGTTCGCCAAAGGTCATCGTCACTCGGATCTCACTCCCGAAGGAACGCTTTTTTATCGGGCTGCTCTGTCCATGCTGGAGTGTCGGGCCAGGGTTCAACGTCAGATCGACCAGATATCACGAGACCTTTCGGGAACGGTCGTCATCAGCGCGGGCTCCATTCCCGGAGATTATCTCCTGCCTCCCATGCTGGTGGAGTTTGCCGAGCGGTATTCCGGCGTGAGCGTTCACGTCAGGATCAGCGACTCTCAATCGGCTCTTGAGACCTTGGTGGATCGTAAATCCGACCTCGCTATCGTAGGGATTGATCGAACGCCACCTGGTTTCAAAAGCGTCCCCTTTGCCGAGGATGAGCTCGTGTTGATCCTGAAGAGGGGACACCCATTAGCCAATCGATCGTCCGTTCCCCTGAGGGATCTGGCTTCCCTTCGATTGGTCGGCCGTAGCGTCGGATCGGGTACCCGTCAGGTCTGGGAGAAGGCCTATCGGGGAGCTGAGGGAACGGCGAAGGATATCCCTCTTCAGTTAGGACACGCACTGGCTGTGGTCAACGCAATTGCCGAGGGAGCCGAGGCTGGCATCGTCTCGCGAGTGGCCGCCGCCGGGCATCCAGGGGTCGTATCCGTGAGCTTCGCCCCCCCTCTTAAACGACCGTTATTTCTGGTTTTTGGGCTCTGTGAAACCCGTGCTGCCGAGACCTTGGTTGCCTTTTTGACCGAACGGTCTCACTATATCCCTTGAGGAGGCTTGGTTAAAGATGGACGTGCAGGGAGTGGACAAAGTTCGAGCGTTTCTGGACGCACAGGGATATGAGGGGTCTATTCGTCACACCGAGGAGACCATTTTCACGGTAGAAGATGCCTCGGTTGCGGTGGGAGTTGCCCCAGATAAAATCCTCAAGAGCTTGATTTTTCTGGTCAACCGAGAACCCACGCTGGTCCTCATGTCCGGGAGCAACAAAGTAGCTCCTAAAAAGATTGCCCTCGCTGCCGGGGTGTCCAAGTCGAAAATCAGGATGGCACAGCCCGAGTACGTTCTGGAGACCTTCGGATATCGAGTGGGAGGAGTTCCGCCCGTGGGATACGATACCCTGCTTCCCGCTCTCATCGACCAGGATATCGCCAGATTCTCCGTGGTCTGGGCTGCTGCTGGATCCGATCATGATTTTTTCCCCATTGCCCCTGATACCTTGATCGCCTACACCAAAGGGCGCATGGTCGACCTCAAGGAGGATCGAGTGCCATGAATCTGTCTCTGATAGCTGTGTTTCTCTCGGGAATCGCTGCGGGCTTCATCAATGTCCTGGCCGGAGGGGGCAGCCTGATTACCCTTCCTATCCTTGTCTTTGCAGGATTACCTATGCCCGTCGCTAATGGGACCAACAGGGTATCAATTCTTTGTCAGAACGTTGTAGCGACGAGCAAATTTCATCGACTTGGCGTCCTCTCCCTGAAAGAGGCCCTTATCCTTGCTATCCCAACGACCGCAGGATCGGTGGCTGGAGCATTTTTGGCGGTGGAGTTGGACCCGAAGGTGCTTCAGATCGTCATCGCCACGCTCATCTCAATCATGGCCTTCTTCCTCGTATTTCGTCCTTCTATGTGGGAGAACGAACGACAAAAAAAGTTGCCCAAAGCGCTTGTTATACTGATCTTCTTTGCAATCGGTGTCTATGGAGGTTTTGTCCAGGCAGGAGTGGGGTTTCTCTTTCTCTGGGTCCTGTCTGGGGTGGTGGGGCACGACCTGATCCACTCTAACGCGCTCAAGGTAACCGTGGTTTTGGTGTACACAGCTGTGAGCCTGGCCATCTTCAGTGCCAAGGGGTTGGTCGACATCCCCGTTGGGCTCACTCTGGCGTCGGGATCCATGATCGGTGGATATGTGGGAGCACGGTTCTCCGTGGCCCGGGGCAATCGGTGGGTGCGAATCATTCTGGCCTGTGTCGTCACGATCAGCGCTTTCAAAATGCTGCTTCAGGCCCTGCATTGATGCCTGAAAGGTGGACAAGAAAGATCGGGGAGAGCACATCAGCTCTCCCCGATCTTTCTTGTCATTTGTATATGATGTATTCTTGAAGTTCGTCTCCACTCAAGCCGGCTCCGACGGCTACGGCGAGCTTGAGGCGTCCCTTCAGGGGTGAGAGGTCTCCACCATCCAGAACGCCAATCTCAAGCAGACGTTGAGCTGAGCCCTCGATGTTTGATGAGGGAAGGACACGCCCCGAAGGACACCGAGAGGTCAAGAGAACCGGAACCTCCGACTTAATGAGCCCCTTGATGGACGGGAGCCAGCCAGGGAACACGTTCCCGTTGCCGAAGGCCCCCAAAACCACGCCATCAGGCAGATCTTCAGGAGAGGAAAGCAGAGAAGCCAAAAGACGTTCGCCGCCACCCAGAGAGGCTTGAACAAGCTCCACGTTTTTTGCCGGAGTGACGCCTTCAAGGGTTTTCCCTCGTTTAGGGGCTCTCCGAAGGATGACGTCGTCGCAGACGATCTCGCCGATAGGACCTCGATCCACGGCGACAAGGCAATCTCGCCGGTGGTTATTAACGAGGCTGACCTCCGATGCGGCAAAGATCTTATCCTGAAAACAAATCAACACGCCCGCACCCCAGCATGCCTGAGACCGGGCCGCCAAAAACGCTTGGTACAGGTTGATGACGGCATCCGAGCCCATGACGTTTGACGGATGAACGGCACCAGTGAATATAACCGGTTGGGGATAGGCCCATGTGAGATCGGCTAAGTAGGACATCTCGTCGACAGTGTCCGATCCACACGTGACCACGATGCCCTGGATTCCATCGACGACCAGTTTTGCCATAACCCCCATGAGGTCGGATGTCATGCGGATTGTGTAATGGCTACTCGCCTGGTAGCTCCAATTCACAAGATGAACATCCTGGGTGATCTCCTCTGGAAGCCATTGAAGCATCTCCTCGGCAGAGACCTCCGTCGGTTGACCGTCTTTCTTGGAGCCCCATCGTGTACAGAGCTCCCCTCCGGCGACAACCAAGGCGATCTTTCCCCGGTTAGGCATGGGACTCCTCCAATCGGTCAGTATCCACAGGACTCTCCGACGAGGATAACTCGGGAATCTCGCCCCATGGGAGCCTGTTCCGTGATCAAAAGGATCCGTCCGATGTTCTGGAGGGCTTTATTCTTCCGAAACGAGATCTCGTTTTCCTCGGCAAAATCAACACCCAGGCGAAGGGCGTTCAAGGGTGAGGCGTAGTTTTGAACCCGAAGAATCGCCGATTCCAGATTTTCGCAGACTTTGTTGAGCCCGATAACGTAGACGATCGTTCCCGTTCCCCAACACATGCCCGCTAGGCGGTTGCCCCTACCGTCCATGTTGACGAGAATGCCGTCCTTAGTGATAGCGTTGGAGCTGGTCAAAAAGAAATCACAGGTGAGCTCGCCACTGAGCTGAGCGTTTTTTTCCTCTTTGCTGGAGGATGGAAGCCAATGTTGCACGAGACGGTTTCCTCGACCAATCAGGGCATCGACTGCCCCGATCTCCCGGATTGTTACCGTTCCGGGAACACCGACCGATGCATTCGCCGGGATAATGTCAAGTACGGTCTGTTTGGCCTCCTGCTTGGTGTCCACGTATCGGGCGTCGTGACCCCGATCAATCAGGTTCTTGGATATGAGAGATCCAAGGCGGCGGTTCCATCTCAACTGTGGGGTATCGAAACCCGGAGTTTTTTGCATGGACATACTCTCCCTCCTTGGTACTGGTTCGTACGCGACCCATTATAGTTATGATGGCAGAGATTGGCGAAAAAGTCCAGTTGATCTGATGAGAGAGCTCAGAATTGCATGAAGAGTATGAGGGGCTGGCTGTAACCTTCGGCTATTTGGGGATATTTGTTTAAAAGTCATGTTCAGCAGGTTCCTTCTGGTAGTGTATAATCTTAGAGTTGGAAAAGTTCTCGACATTCAATGACCTAAAAATTCAAACTGAGGTGGAAATATGAGACTACGAATTCGAGGGAAAATGCTGGTTCTTCTATTGGGGGCTCTGGTGATCATTCAGGGAACTATTGTAGCCTATACAGCAGTGACAGTACGCTCTAACTCTGTGGACAAAGCAACTCAGGCACTGATCAATGTGTCGGAGAAAAGTGCCATTGAGATATCTCAGACAATAAGCAGATTAATTATGACAACTCAGCAATTGAGTAAAACCTTGGGTGTCATAGGCAGATCCATGCCGGGAGCTCGGCAAAAAACCATGGATATCGTGCGCCAAACCTTGGTTGAAACACCAGGGATTCGTTCGACCTGGTTTGTCTTCGAGCCCAACGCTTTCGACGGCAAAGACCTCGATTTCTCCGGGATCAATGGATTCCCGGAATCGGGGCGTTTCGTGGGAAGCTTTGTCCGGCAGGTGGGCGATAGTATCGTTCGAACCTACGACATAACCGAAGAAAGCCTTGCGATGGATTGGTATCAAAAGCCACTTCGATCGGGGCAGTCTTATATTAACGATCCTCATTGGTATTCCTTCGGAAACGAAGGCGATGACCTCTTCATTATCGGCGTCATTATTCCCATCAAGAACAACGGAGAAGTTATTGGCGTAGCTGGCATTGACTTGGATGTGCCGCCTCTCCAGGAGCTAGTCTCTTCAATTGTTCCGACAGATCACTCCTTTGCTGCTTTCTACACAAGCAAAGGAAATATCGTGTCCCATCCCAATAAGGAACTGGCAGGCAAGAACCTTGCAGAGGCATCCGAGGGAGATATTGGCAATAAGAATCAGGTTATTGAGGCAGCAACATCGGGAAGTGAGCAGATTTCTGTAGAGTACTCCGAGAATTTGGGAGAGAAGGCCCTTAAAACGCAATATCCTGTTTCTTTAGGCGGTGCGTTTGATCCCTGGAGTCTTGCTATCACAGTGCCTTTATCGGACGTGACGGTTGCTGCTGATAGATTAACCCGCAATTTGAGCCTTATATCTCTTGTGGGAATGATCCTCCTTGGAGTTGTGATCTTCGTAATTAGTGGCTCGATTGTCAAGCCATTCCTTGCTGTTTCGGCTCTTCTCGAACGATATGCTTCGTTGGATTTCTCAACCGATAAATCTAAGCGATGGATGTATACGTACAAAGACAAACATGATGAAATAGCCGATATAATTCAAAACCTTCTAAAGATGAAGCTGTCGATAGCGTCTTTTGTCCGATCCGTCCAGGACGAATCGGGGCATCTATCAAGTATTTCCCAGTCACTAGCTGCTTTGGCAGAGGAAAACATGGCTTCTATTGAAGAGGTTCAGGCTTCTGTGAACCAGGTGGAATTGCTCTCTGAGGCGAACGCTGCTGCGCTTGAGCAGACCACCGTTGGTGTTGAAGGAGTCTCGAGCGGTGCCTCTGAAACTGCAAGTAGCGCCACTAAAGGAACCGAAGCGTCAGCTGAGATGAGTCACATCAGTCAGGATGCTGCTGAAAATGTCAAGGCTATGGTCGAAATGATTAGATCTGTGGGGGATCGTTCTTCCCATACCATGGAGAGCATGACTCAGGTGGGGAGCTCTGTGGAAGCTATCGCGGCCTTTGTCACTACCATCACGTCTATCGCAGACCAGACTAACCTTTTAGCCTTAAACGCTGCTATTGAGGCAGCACGTGCTGGAGAACATGGTCGAGGTTTCGCTGTGGTGGCTGAGGAAGTGCGTAAACTGGCCGAGGAGAGTAACAAGGCTGCCAGAGAGGTTGCGGATCTTATAGCTTCCCTTAAAGACAATGCAACATCGTCTACCTCCTCGATGAAGGATGTCGATCAGTTAGTGGAGCAGATCATCAAGGCCTCAGGTGAGGCCATAACGAACCTTGGTGAAGCACTTAAGCAGATTTCATCCGTTGAGGGAACCATGCAGAGTATTGCAACCCTTGCCGCGGAACAAGCGGCATCCAGCCATGAGATGGCGCTCGGCATCGACCAGGCCACAAAAAGTACCGTACAAGCGACGGAGATTCTGCATAACGTGAAGAATAGCAGCGATGGAACGGCCTTTGCGTCGGAGCAGGTAGCTAAGGAAGCACAGGGCTTGGCATCCGGTGCTGAACGGTTGGATTCTCTCATAGGACAATTTCAGTTGGATGACTCCCAGGGTAACGCTTTGCTTCCATCGTAGCGTAGCTTATGCGTTGGGCCACCTCTCTGAGGTGGCCTAGTTTTTAGCGATATGTGTTTTCAGAGGCTTCTACATGATCAAGGCTCGATAGTCTCGGGGGCTCAGACCATGAGTCTTCTTGAAGAGTCCGGCGAAATAGCCGGGATTACGGTATCCGAGGCTCTCGGCAATTTGCTGGATTGAGGCCTCATCCTCCCTCAGAAGGAGCAGGGCTTTATCCATTCGAAAATCCTGAAATCGTTCGTAGGGCGATCCGCCCTGAAGCTCTCGAAAGACCCGATAAAAACGAGAGACGCTCATCCCAATGGATCTCGCCAGATCAGCTGTCGATGGGGGATCGGCAGGGGTACGGATCATATGCTCCCAGGCTTCTTGCACGAGATGTCGATCTCTTGCGGTGATCTTTGAGGAGGTTCTTTTTTTGTGTTCGTTGCTGCATCCGGCGATAAGCGAGAGAATTTCGAGCGTTTTCGCATCGATATAAGCTCCCCGAGTGTCCCCGTTTACGGGGAGGTCCCTCAGTTGATCGAAGGCCAGGGCCAGATTTCGTCGCCTGGATGAGTGTGCAAGAGTCCGTACGTCTTTTCGTGATACCGTCAGTTTCGCTCCGTATCGGTGGCTTAGGATGTGATTCCAGTATTGATGCATCAGCCTGAGCTTGACGAATCGGACAGGTCGATTGGCTGGGGAGAAAACCCGTACGGGTTTCTCTGTGCCGGTATAGCCGGACAGACCAAGTGGGGCACGAACAGGGTATCCCTTTCCGATATAAATCGATGAGGAGATGGCGTCGAAACGGCTGATTTCCATGTATTCCCGTCGATGTTGCAGAGACAGCCACAAGGGCCTTTTGGGCGTAAAGTCGGCCACGAGAACCGAGTATCCCTCGCCGTCCCATCGAACGACCTGTCCCTCTCCTATCTCGGGATGGAAGTCGTACCGCAGCACTCCGTCACCGTCTCTCGACTGAGATGTCATGGATGCCAGGGGCACCGCAAAAAAATCCGTCATGAAAAGTCACCTCCCTGATAAAGCTATTGTATCGGAAGAACCTGTCCAATACCTCTCTTTTTCTGTCATTTTTTTCTCCAATTGCCTCGTCTCAAAAGAGCAGAAAACGTTGTCCTGAAGGGAACGGTATCCTGTATTTGATCGTTTTTCTGGTCTCGGTGCTTGGGGGCGGTAGTGGGCCTATACTTGTGTCCACAATGCCTCCCTTGGTGGCTGTCGACGAAAGACGAAAGGAGACTGAATCGAGATGAACGGACAGGAGCGAATAAAAATGATGGGGGAGGGCAGTGTCTCCAAAGCTTTATTCCGATTAGGGGTTCCTATGGTCTTCAGTATGGTGGTTATGGCTCTGTATAACGTGGTTGATACGTACTTCGTATCGGGGTTGGGTACGGTTCCTGTCGCTGCTGTGTCGGTAGCCTTCCCTTTTTCTCTGCTCTTTACGGGAATTGGTCTGTCCTTTGGGTTTGGAAGTGGCTCGTTCATCTCTCGCTTTCTCGGATCGGGTGATCCTGAACGTTCCGTGATCTATGCATCAACGGCAGTGGTGGCATCAGGCGCTGTTGCCGGTATTATAGCCGTGGCTTTTCAGATTTTTTTGCCCGATCTTCTTGAAGTCGCTGGAGCCAGGGGAGTGGTTCTGCCCGTCGCCATGGGATATGGACGGTGGTTTTCAGGGGCTTTGGTTATCAGCGCCGTCAACGTAGCTTTGGGGAACGTGACCGTTTCCCAGGGTGCTCCTGTTATGACACTGACGGCGATGTCCATTGGTGCTCTGAGCAACATGGTCTTAGATCCTCTGTTTATTTATGTTTTTGGGTTTGGCGTTCGAGGAGCCGCCATCGCAACGGTCCTTTCCCAGTTTCTGAGCCTGGGGCTGTACGTACGGTTTTATCGAGGCCCAAAAACCTCTGTGAACATCGACCTCTCCCGATGCTCGACCTCAGTTGGCGACTACGTGGCTATCCTGAAAATCGGGCTTTCTATGTTTGTCTCTCAAATTCTGTCTGCCCTCTCGATGGCGCTTATCTCTAATAAAGCGTCTCTCTACGGACCGTCGGGCGTGGCTGCCATGGGAGTCGTCCTGAGGATCGTCGCTCTTGGCTCTTTTGTCGTCTTTGGGTTTGTCAAAGGCCTTCAGCCTCTGGCAGGTTATTCCTATGGAGCGGGGAATGGGTCCAGAGTTCGAAAGGCTGAAAAGGTATGCTTGATATGGACCACGAGTTTTTGCCTCCTATGGATGGGTGTCATAGCTTTCTTTGGGAATCAGGTTATGTCGTGGTTCAGCACAGATCCGTCGGTGCTGAAGATCGGTCGGAAAGCCCTTCAGGTTCAAACCTTGCTCTTTTTCACGTTCGGTTTTCAGTTTACCTACGCGACTCTCTGTCTGGCGCTTGGGCACGCTCGTGAGGGAACGCTCCTCACAGTAAGCCGTCAAGGCCTGTTTCTCATACCGACCCTTATACTTCTTCATGCTTTCTTTGGATTGGATGGGGTTATCTACTCTCAGGCTGTGGCCGATGTTTTGGCGACGCTCTTGACCGTATCCCTGATCATGCCGGTTAGAAAAGAGGTGGACGCCATGATCCGTGTTCCTCGTGAGTCACATGTTTAAAGGTCAGTGGATAGACAAACCTATCACCCCCGTTCTGTAGTGATCTGAAGATGGTTGTGGTTTGTTTTTCCTTTTTCAGATCCGGCGCCATGTGACGGATGTATTGAACACCTACACCGTCCCGTGAAACACGACGACACAGGGCTTGACCAGATGGGCTTTTCGATGTATCGTATCTGAGTTCCGTTGCGCGCCTGTAGCTCAGCTGGATAGAGTGCTGGCCTCCGGAGCCAGAGGTCGTGGGTTCGAATCCCGCCGGGCGCGCCATTTTTACACTATATAAACAGTAGTAGTTACTAAAATTGACAGAAAGACGAGTTTCTTGTTATACTAAGATCGTGGGGTCGAAGATGTTCAAGTGCGCTGTTTTTCGTATCAAAAGTGGCTACTAAAATTAATATTAAAAGAATGTTTTATTATAATGGGATATGGTTGAATCGGTATGGAACATACTATAGAAGGAGGGATGTAACATGAGTAAGGAGAAGGAATGTTGTACAAGTGATGAACTAAGAGCTGTTGCGGGAGGTCGTGCACCGGACTTTAAGCTTCCTGCATACTACAAGGGTAATCCGATGACATCGGTACGACTGTCGGACTTCAAGGGGAAGTGGGTCCTTTTGTGTTTTTATCCGGGGGATTTTACGTTCGTCTGAGCCACTGAGGTGTCAGCGGTCGCTGACAAATATGAGGAACTTCAGAAACTTGGTGTCGAGGTTATCGCCATCAGTGTGGACAGCGCCTTTGTCCACAAGGTATGGAACGATCAGGAGCTCAGCAAGATGGCGAAGAAAGATGTGCCTTTCTACATGGCGTCGGATAGCTCAGGATCTGTCGGCACCCTGTACAACGTATACAGCGAGAAGATGGGGGTTGATATAAGAGGTCGCTTCATCATTGATCCTGATGGCGTCATTCAGGCGATGGAGGTTCTGACGCCGCCTGTAGGACGTCGTTTTGAGGAAACTCTCCGTCAGATTCAGGCTTTTCAACATGTCCGAGAGACTCAGGGAGTCGAGGCTTGCCCTGCCAGTTGGGTTCCTGGGAAGAAAACCCTGAAACCTGGCCCTGATCTTGTAGGGAACGTCTGGAAAGAGTGGAACCCCCAGGACGATCTGTAAACACATTGATGTGCTTTATAGTTAACGTTGAGGAAGTTCAGCAGAAGTGCGCCGTATTTCGGCGCACTTCTGCTCGTTTATACAAGGGATGTCTAAGAAGCACCTCTCAAAACGTCCTACCCCTGAGAGAAGATGGAGGGGCTGCTCCTCCCCGAGATAGAACGGCTACAATACCGATTATAACTAACTAAAAGGTACCTCCTGTACTGTCTCGGCTTGGGACGACGTCCGCCTCGCCTCAGTCGACACTTCACGACGGCAGGTCAAAAATACGAACCTCGAATGGGCTCTGGTGGAACGACCTGAGGCGAGTTTCTGAGTTTTTAGAGGTCCCTAAACACCTGAAAAGGAATGGGATTCCCTTAGAACGGCGAAGTTTCCTTGCGGGAGAAATCGCCTGTGACAGCCTTGAGTAGGTGAACGATCCACTGATACGTATAAACGCGACTGGGTTTTCCAGGAACCGTCAACATTGGAGATGAGGCATTGTATGCCGTTGTTCGAGGAATTACTCGTTCTCTTCTTCAACACGGCATGAAAAAATTTATCATCCTTAATGGTCATGGTGGTAACGGCCCCATCCTGGACAAGGTCGCTCTTGAGGTGTATCAGGCGGGAGGCCTTGTCGCTATCGTGGATTGGTGGGTTCTTGCGGGGCAGATCAATTCGGAGTGGATTGGGGGGCATGGTGCGGGGTCGGTCATGATGGCGCTGGCCCCCTCATCGGTAGTCAAGGAGAATTGTTTTTCCTCAGAGATTAGCAATCTTTCGGAATGTCTGCGAAACACCCGTATCAGTTCCGTACGTTACGGGAAAGGATCGGTGCGTATTATCCGGGATGCTTGGGATGTTTCCTCTAACGGAGCGTACGGTGGCTCAGATGCTCCAGAAGACGCTTCTGCTCAGATAGGGCAAGCTATCCTCGATACTCTGACTGAGTACATGGATTCCTTTGTGACCGAATTTACAGCGCTTTCTCTGAACAACAGAAAGTCATCCTCCTACACCCTTCAATCTTTATGATCTTTTATTTGATTATTTTTTTACCCCGTTTCCTTCAGAATCGTATGATATAGTCGGGCTCGTCCTACAGTTCCGTGATTGATCCAACTTCTGTGGTCCACGAATAAAGTAGAGGTGATGGACGTGTCAGTACTGGATGAGCTTTCGGCGATGTTGGAGCGAGCCGGGCGTCGGCAAGGCTGGTGGGGTGTCGAGAGTATGGCGGTGGGGTGCTCTGGCGGGAGCGACTCGATGGCCTTGTTGTGGCTCATGGTTCATCGTTGGCCTGGGATGGTGTTGGCTGTACATCTGGACCACGGGCTTCGTGGCGACGAAGGACATGCCGATGCTGCTTTCGTGGCCGAATGGTGCAGGGGAGCGTCTATTCCGGTTCGTATCCTTCGTCGGGATGTTCCTGCTGAGGCACGAAAGGGCGAATCGATGGAGCTTGCGGCCCGTCGAATCCGTCATCAGGCTTTGATCGATGCGGCCCGGGAGTGGAAAGCCTCGGCGGTGGCTTTGGCTCATACCTCCGATGACGTGGTGGAGACCTTTTTCCTCAACCTGTCCCGAGGAACGGGTCTCTACGGACTTGCTGGGATTCCAGATGTCCGGGGAGATCTGGTTCGTCCCGTTTTGGAGGCCTCCCGGGAACGGCTTCGAGAGCTTCTTCGGGAGGTGCGGTGGCCCTGGGTAGAGGATCATACCAACGACCAGGATAGATATCTTCGAAATCGTGTCCGTCACGAGTTATTGCCCCTGTTAGAAAATCGGATTAACCAAGGTGTCCGTCGTCACGTTTTGGATCTGGTCTCCGATATGAGGCGATGGCGTCACCAGGAGGAGACAGAGGCGTCGCTTCTGGCGGAACGTCTGACTCTTTCTCTGCCGCGGAGCCTGGCAGCTCTGAGCCGAACTGGGGTTCTGGCGCTGGCCCGAGAGCGTCAGGCGTCGCTGTTTCGACACATGGGGCGTTCTCTGGGATTACCTGTTCTGTCTCGAAATCGGACTGAGGGTCTCCTTGAGCTGGCGAAGAAGTCATCTCGATGGCGGTTTCAGTGGGGCGGAACGGTGGAGCTCTGTTCTCACAAAAATTTTCTTGCGTGGATCGATCGATCTCTTTTGGAGGAATCTCCTCCTCAGTCTGTAAACCTGGAAAGGCCGAGGGGACGAACGCGGTGGGGAATTTGGGATGTGGCGTGGTCGTACAAAAGGGACGTTCGTTCCTTTCGAGCTCCTATGGAAGCCGCTATCCCGATTTCCGATGGCGATGCGTGTACTCTGTTTTCTGCGTCTCAGGTTCCCGAGAGGAAAAAATGGGGTGGCCCTTGGTGGTTGGCGGACTCCGTGCCCGTCCTCGCTGTCGATGAGAGACCTGTCTGGTCTCCATCTTTCCATGTGTGGAAAAATGGGTGGGATTTTCCCTCGAATAGTGTAAAATGTGATGGTGTTTGCCTGATACGGTTCACCTGTCCCTAAAAGGGAGAAGGAAGGAGCGCTGTACGTATATGGAATATGAGATTTCTGAGATCCTTCTTGAGGAGGATCGCATCGCCGCTCGAGTTGCCCAACTGGGTGCCCAGATCAGCAAAGACTACGAGGGTAAGGACTTGGTCGTCGTTGGTATTCTTCGGGGAGCGGTGATTTTTATGGCTGACCTCGTTCGGGGTATCGAAGATTGTGTTCGAGTGAGCATGGATTTTATGAGTGTCTCGTCCTATGGTGCCTCCACCCAATCTAACGGAGTGGTCCGCATCGCCAAGGATCTGGATAAGGACATCCGAGACAAGGATGTCCTTATCGTTGAGGACATCGTGGACACGGGCTTGACTCTGTCGTACCTCAAAAGGGTTCTTCTGGAGCGCCAGCCTCGGAGCCTAGCCCTGTGTTCTTTGTTGGACAAAAAGGAACGGCGGGTTGTCGATATCGCTGTGGATTACGTGGGCTTCGACATTCCCGACCTGTTCGTTGTGGGGTACGGCCTGGATTACGCTGAGCGTTGGCGTAACCTGCGGTCGGTGTACTCGGTTCAGCCCGTATCTCAGGTGTAACCGGAAGGAGGCGGCGGGTTGCAGCGGTTAGTAAAAAATCTTGGACTCTATCTTATCCTGATCGTTCTGGTAGTGAGCCTTGTCAATGTCTTCTTGTCCCCAGAACAGCGAAATGCTCACGTTAAGAACCTGAGCTATACCCAGTTTCTTAACGAAGCGGATAGCGGCAGGATCAAGTCGGTAGTGGTGAACGAGTCTACCCTGACGGGCAAGACGGTGGATGGCAAATCGTTCTCCACGTACGTAGTCGGAGTTGGCGACGTGGCCAAAGACATAGCGGCCAAAGGGGTGGACGTCACGGTTATGCCTCCTCAGAGGACGCCGTGGTGGGTTACCATGATGTCGTCCTTGTTCCCGACGTTGCTTCTCGTCGGTGTGTGGATATTCTTCATCTACCACATGCAGGGTGGTGGAGGCAAGGTGATGAGTTTTGCCAAGAGTAAGGCGAAAATGTTCATGGACAATCGGCCCAAGGTCACCTTCGACGATGTAGCGGGCTGTGATGAGTCTAAGGAGGAGCTTCAGGAGGTCATCGAATATCTGAAGGACCCCACGCGGTTTACAAAACTGGGAGCCACCGTGCCCAGAGGCGTTCTCCTTCTGGGGCCGCCTGGGACGGGAAAAACTCTGCTCGCTCGGGCCTGTGCCGGCGAGGCCGAGGTGCCTTTTTTCAGCACCAGTGGTTCTGACTTCGTAGAGATGTTTGTGGGGGTAGGGGCCTCACGAGTTCGGGATTTATTTGAGCAGGCCAGGAAAACTCAGCCCTGCATCGTCTTCATCGACGAGATCGATGCCGTAGGACGCCAGAGAGGTGCCGGGCTCGGTGGCGGTCATGATGAACGTGAGCAAACCCTGAACCAGCTCCTGGTCGAGATGGATGGATTTGACGAGAAGACGGGGATCATCCTCATCGCAGCCACAAACCGAGCCGACGTTCTGGACCCCGCTCTGCTTCGTCCTGGTCGGTTTGACCGTCACGTGGTGGTGGATCGACCGGATGTTCGAGGGCGTCGGGCTATTCTGGACGTTCATACAAAAGAGAAAAAATTAGACGATGAGGTAGATCTGGACGTCATTGCCCGCAGAACTCCAGGGTTTGTCGGGGCCGACCTGGCCAACCTGGTGAACGAGTCTGCCCTCCTGGCCGCTCGGTTTGGCAAGGATCGAATCTCGATGGATGAGTTCGAGGAGGGGATTGATCGGGTGATCGCCGGAACTGAGCGCCGCAGCCGTCTCATAGGTGAGAAGGAGAAAAAGACCATCGCCTACCACGAAACGGGGCATGCCCTGGTGGCAAAATACATTCCGGGATGCGATCCGGTCCACAAGATCTCCATCATCCCCCGGGGAAGTATGGCGTTGGGCTATACCTTGCAGCTTCCCGAAGAGGATCGATTCCTCATGTCGAAGAAAGAACTGATCAACAATATCTCGGTGCTTCTGGGCGGTAGGGTGGCCGAGGAACTTGTCTTTGGCGATATCACTACTGGAGCGTCCAACGATCTGGAGAGGGCAACCCAGATAGCCCGTCAAATGGTCACCCAGTATGGTATGAGTGATACCTTGGGGCCAGTTACCTTGGGGAAAAAACAACACGAGATATTTTTAGGTCGCGACATCGCTGAAGACCGAAACTACAGCGAGGAAGTCGCCTACGCTATCGATCAGGAAGTTCGAACCATAATGGAGGATGCCTACGAGCGGGTTCGAGCTATTCTCACGGAGAATATGGAGAAGGTGGAGCTCGTGGCCGAGACCCTGCTTGAAAGGGAGGTCCTGGACGGCAAGGAACTAAACGCTCTGCTGGGAGAAGCCGAGGACGAGCCTGAACCCGAGCGACCGAAGGACGACAAGGCGAGCCCCGATGAGGACACTCCCTTGGAGGATGTCGCCGTATCCCCGCCGGAGGGGGAGCCGACTGAGGTTGATCTGCAAGCGTGATACGGGCGGGAGCGACGGTGATTTTATCGGCGCTCCTTCTGTCTCTTTGGGGGAGGTGACTATGTGTGAGCGGTTTTTTTAACCTGACGTCCCCCTGGGGCCCTTCGGGGGACCAGGAGCAGGCCATTGAAAAACTGATGGATGGCTTCGATAAGGGGATGGCCGCTCAGACCTTAATGGGTGTCACCGGCAGTGGAAAAACCTTTACCGTGGCCAACGTGGTCCAGAGGCTTCAAAAACCGACCCTGGTTCTGGCCCATAACAAAACCCTGGCGGCGCAGCTATACAGTGAGTTCCGGGACTTCTTTCCCGATAACGCCGTCCACTATTTCGTCAGCTACTACGACTATTATCAGCCCGAGGCCTACGTGCCGTCGTCGGACACCTACATCGAGAAAGACGCCTCGGTAAACGACCGGATCGAGAAACTTCGACTGGCGGCCACCAAGGCTCTGATCGAGAGGCGGGACGTCTTGGTGGTGGCCAGTGTCTCCTGTATTTACGGTCTGGGTAAACGGGCCACCTACGAGGATGCTGTCATCCCCTTCGCCGTGGGTGACGTCTGGGATCGTCGGACCTTTTTCGAGGCCCTCCTTGCCGGGTACTACCGCCGAAACGACGTCTCCCTGTCTCCGGGGACATTTAGGGCCCGGGGGGATGTGGTGGAGATCTTTCCATCCTACAGCGACACGTGTCTTCGTGTGGTGTTCTTCGACGACGAGATCGAGTCCATCGAGGAGACCGATTCCGTCTCGGGGAAGTCGCTCCTGTCAAAAGACCGGGCGGCCATCTATCCGGCGCAGCACTACGTCACCACAGACGAAGCGGTGTCTGGAGCGATGGAAGCCATTACCGACGAGATGAGGGCTCAGGTGGAGGCGTTCGTGGCCCAGGGAAAGTTTCTGGAGGCTCAGCGGATCGAGAGCCGGACCAGATACGATATGGAGATGCTCTCCGAGACCGGGTATTGTTCGGGGATCGAGAACTACTCCCGCTATCTGGATGGACGATCCGAGGGAGAGCCGCCCGGAACCCTCATCGATTTCTTTCCCGACGATTTCTTTCTGGTGGTGGACGAGTCTCACATCACCCTGCCACAGGTTCGGGGCATGTTTAACGGCGACCGGGCCAGAAAAGAGACCCTGGTGACCCATGGGTTCAGACTCCCGTCGTGTCTGGACAACCGTCCCCTTCGGTGGGAGGAGTTCACCAGGTACATGGGGCGGACCCTCTTTTTATCCGCTACGCCCGGTGACTACGAGAGCTCCGTCTCTCTGCAGGTCGTGGAGCAGGTCATCCGTCCCACCGGGATCCCCGACCCTGAGGTCTTCGTCGTTCCGGCCACGGGGCAGGTCGACGACCTGCTTGAGCGTCTTCGGGTTGTGGTGGCCAAGGACGAGCGGGCTTTGGTGACCACCCTGACGAAAAAAGGAGCGGAGGATCTGGGCGGGTATCTGAAGGATCTGGGGATCAACGCCAAATACATCCATTCGGAGCTGAACACCTTTGAACGAGCTGATCTCATTCGAGAACTTCGATCCGGCGAGGTCTCGGTTCTCGTGGGCGTCAACCTTCTCCGTGAGGGTATGGATCTGCCGGAGGTTACCCTGGTTGCCATCCTGGATGCTGATCGGGAAGGATTCCTCCGGTCCTATCGGTCCCTGATCCAGGTCATGGGGCGTGCGGCGCGTAACGTGAACTCGACGGTGGTTCTCTATGCTGATGTGACCACCGACAGCATCGCCAGGGCGGTGGACGAGACGAGCCGACGGCGAGAGCTCCAGATCGCTTACAACAAGCGTCACGGTATCGTGCCGGAGACGGTTCGACGGGAGATCCGAACCCTGTTGCCCGAAGAGCTGATGAAAGACGCCCTGCCCAAGGACCCCGACGTCTGGGAAGAATCTCTGGAGGGCCTTGAGGAACGGGATCTGGAACAACTCATGTGGGAGGCCGTGGAGAAACTTCAGTTCGAGCGAGCTGCCAGCCTCCGTGACATGTTGATGACTATCAGAGGAGGTACCTCACTTCGTGTCGCACGGAATACGAATCGCCGGCGCAAGAGAACATAACCTGAAAAACGTCACGGTCGATATCCCGAAGAACACACTCACGGTGGTCACCGGTCCATCGGGATCGGGAAAATCTTCCCTGGCCTTCGATACCCTGTACGCCGAGGGACAGCGGCGGTATGTTGAATCCCTGTCGGCCTATGCCCGGCAGTTTTTGGGTGTCCAGAAGAAACCCGATGTGGACGATATCGACGGGCTTTCCCCGGCCATATCCATCGAGCAGAAAGGGGTATCCCACAATCCTCGATCCACGGTAGGCACCGTTACCGAGATCTACGATCACCTCCGGCTCATTTTCGCCAGGATCGGAGTACCTCGCTGCCCCGACTGTGGGGCCGAGCTTCATCGTCACAGCGTGGATGAGATGGTGGATATGGTCCTTCGGGAGCATGGCGGAAGCCGGGTTGAGGTCATGGCTCCGGTGGTTCGGCGAAAAAAGGGGGCTTTCCGAAACCTGTTTGTCGGCCTTCGGAAAAAAGGTTTCCTTCGGGTGCGGGTGGACGGTGAGGTGTACTGGTTGGAGGAGGACCTGGAGCTTGATAAAAAAAAGCCCCATGACGTTGAAGTAGTGGTGGATCGCCTTAAAGTCATGGAAGATCGTCAAGGCCGTTTGGCTGAGGCCATTCAGGTCTGTCTGGATCTGAGCGAGGGATTCGTCCTTCTGGAGTTCGAGGGCATCGAGTCTCGTCGGCTCACCGAGCGGTATGTCTGTCCCGACTGCGGATCGCCCTTCCCTGACCTGGAACCCCGACTTTTCTCGTTCAATAGTCCGAGTGGCGCCTGTCCTGAGTGCTCCGGTATCGGGAGCCATCGATCTTTTTCCGAGGATCTGGCCGTACTCCCTGATCGTCCCCTGTTGGACGGAGCTCTTCTGCCCTGGAGGAAGAACCACTACATGACTCGTCGACTGGAGACCTTGCTTCTGTCTGAAAAAATCGACGGTACTCGCCCCTACGGCAGGCTCTCCAAGAAGCTTCGAGAGATGGTCCTGTACGGTTCAGATCGGCGGCTTCGGCTCACCTACGAGCGGGGTGGTGAGGTGTCGGAATATATGGGGCGATATGAGGGGCTTCTGCCATGGCTGGAGCGCCGTTGGAGGGAGAGCGACTCGGAGATCGTTCGGGACGAGCTTGGTCAGTATCAGGCGGAGGATATCTGTCAGAGATGCTCTGGGCTTCGACTTCGTCCCGAGAGCTTGAGCGTTTTCGTTGGGGTATGGACCCTGGGAGATCTGGTTTCCATGCCTGTGGACCGCCTTCTGGAGACCGTTCGAGCCCTGGAGCTCGATGATAGGGAACGACAGGTGGTGGGGCAGGTCATTATGGAACTGATCAAGCGCCTGGATTTTCTTGTCCAGGTGGGAGCCGGGTATCTCTCCCTCAACCGTCGGGCCGATACCCTGAGCGGTGGCGAGAGCCAGAGAATCCGTCTGGCGACCCAGATAGGATCCAAACTTACCGGGGTGCTCTACGTCCTTGATGAGCCTACTATTGGCCTTCATCCTCGGGACACCGACAGACTCATCGGTACCCTTTCAGCTATACGGGATCTGGGTAATACCGTGGTCGTGGTGGAGCATGACCGGGATGTGATGAACGCCGCCGACTATTTGGTAGAGATGGGGCCCGATGCCGGTGAGGGCGGCGGGTACGTGGTTCGGCAGGGAACTCGGTCCGAGTTTGACGGATCGGCGGGGCAGACGGGGCCCTATCTCTCTGGAAACGTCTCGGGGCTATACACTGATGGGCGGACTATACCTGGGGCTGACGAAATCAGGATCCTGGGGGCTGAGGAAAACAACCTGGCGGACCTGGATGTATCGATACCCACGGGGTGTCTCGTCTGCCTCACGGGCGTCTCCGGCTCGGGTAAGAGCACGCTGCTTTATGACGTGCTCTATCGGGGCATTCGTCGACGTATGGATCCGACCTATCGAATTCGTCCTGGCGTGCATAGGGATATTCTGGGTTGGGAATCGATTAAAAAAATGGTCATGGTGGACCAAAGCCCCATCGGCAGGACGCCCCGGTCCAATCCTGCTACGTATACGGGGTTGTTTACCCATATTCGGGAATTCTTCGCCCAACTTCCCGAGGCCAAGATCCGGGGTTTTCGTCCCGGCCGCTTCAGTTTCAACGTTCGAGGTGGTCGATGCGAGGCCTGTGGTGGTGCAGGGGTCCAGAAGGTCTCCATGCTCTTCATGCCCGACGTGTACGTGGACTGCGACGTCTGTGGTGGTAAACGGTATAATCGGGAAACCCTGGAGGTCACCCATCGGGGCAGGAATATCGCCGATGTCCTGGAGATGACCGTGGACGAGGCTGCAAACCATTTCAGTGAGATTCCGGCCATCGCCTCCCGGTTGGCCTTCATCCAGGACGCCGGTTTAGGATATATCCGACTGGGCCAGTCGGCCCTCACTCTGAGCGGTGGCGAGGCTCAACGGGTCAAGCTGGCCAAGGAGCTGGGACGACGGACAGGGCAGGGAACGTTGTATCTTCTGGATGAACCCACCACCGGTCTGTTCTATACCGACGTGCTCAAGCTGATCCGTATCCTCCGTCGGCTGGTTCAGCAGGGCAACAGTGTGGTCGTCATAGAGCACAATCTTGACGTGATCTGTTCCGGGGACTACGTTATCGATCTGGGGCCAGAGGGAGGCTTGGGAGGCGGTCGCCTCGTGGACGCTGGGTCTCCAGAGGACCTGGCGTATCGGAAGTCGGGGTATACCGGCGTCCATATCCATCGGTATATGAACGAGAGGAGGTCTGGACCGTGAAACGGCGGTACGGTAGAGGATCCTCGAATGATGGGGGACGGGATACCGACAAACTTTGCTGGGGGCGGAACCCGGTCTTTGCCGTTTTAGATGCCGCGCCGGGATCCTGTGAGAAGATCTTTTTGGCTTCAGGAACCGAGTCTTCCTTTAGGACTCGGCTCTTGGAGGCCGCCGGGATCGGTGGTGTGGAGGTCGTCCAGACGGGGAGTTCCGTTCTGGACGAGATGACCCGGGGAGAAAAACATCAGGGGGTGGTGGCTCGGGTCCTCATGCCTCAGGCTCGATCTCTGGGAAAACGCCCTCACAGGGATGGGACCGACCTGCTTCTAGCTCTGGACCACGTGAAGGATCCTCATAACTTTGGAGCCGTGATCCGAACCGCTGAGTCCGCCGGGGCATCCGGGGTGATCTTCCCGGGACGGCGCTCCGTGGGGGTCACGGGGACGGTCGTTAAGACCAGTGCTGGTGCGGCGTTTCGGCTTCCCCTGTATCAGGTGGTCAACCTCACCCGATCCCTGAAGGAGCTTAAAAAGGACGGATATTGGGTCGTGGGACTGGATCACCGGGCTCGGAGCGATATTTGGTCTGAGCCCCTGCCAGAGCGGCTGCTCCTGGTCGTCGGGGCAGAGGGCGAAGGTTTGTCCCGACTGGTTTCGGAACGGTGTGACGACCTGAGGCGAATTCCCATGGCTGGTCAGGTCGGTTCGCTGAACGCCGGGGTTGCGGCCGCGCTTGGCATGTTCGAGTGGCGTCGCCACATCTTGGCAGGACGAAAGGAGCAACCTAAATGAGTAATGAGTTAAAAATATCGGTAATCGGAGCTGGTGCTTTGGGTGGAGCGGTGGTTGAGGGATTGCGCCGTCGTGACGTTGATGTAACTGTCTTCGATACGAATCCAGAGCGACAGAGCGCCATGGCCGATCTGGGTGCCACTGTGACCGAGACCGTTTCTCAGGCCATAGAGGAGGCCGATCTGATCTTCTGGGCTTTGAAGCCTCATCTCATCCTTCCCGCAATTCGGGAACAAGCTCCGCTCCTGAGCGATCGGTTTTGCTGCTCTCTGGCGGCCTGCGTCGACCTGGCTCTCCTGGACCAGGCCGCTCCTGACGCCCGTTGGGCCCGAGCCATGACTAACATATGTGCCGGGGTCTGCAGGGCCTTCACGGGGTATGCCGTGACCGAGGGAGTGTCAGAGGACGACCGGGCCCTCCTGGAAGAGAGTTTGACCCATCTGGGGTTGGTTCGTTCCATGGCCGAAGCGGATCTCGACGGGATCATCGGGGTGGCCGGTTCAGGGCCAGCCTACGTCTTTACCGTCCTGGAGGCGTTCATCCAGGGTGGCCTGGCCTCGGGGCTGAGGGCCGACGTCTCTCTCGAGGCGGCCGCCATGACCCTCATCGGGTCAGCGGAACTGGTCCTTCAGGGAGGCGAGCATCCGGCGGTGTACAAGGACCGGGTCTGTACTCCGGCGGGGACCACCATCGAGGCCCTTCGGGTCATCGAGGCCGGAGGTCTTCGGACCGCCCTTATCGATGGGGTGGTCACAGCCTGCGAAAGGGGGCGAACCGGTGCTCAGGCCCTGAGGCACCGTCTTCAGGAGGACTCGAGCCGCTGACCTTTGGGTCTCCACGTGCGTGGTGATGGCTGAAATCTCCTGCTGGGCTGCGATCTGCGACATGCTCATATGCGACTGCTCCCGATGATGGCTGACAGGTCTGTCTAAGCTGGAGTTGGTGCCATTACCGGGGGGCGATCGCCTTTCTCTGACCTAGAAGCGGCATCCCCCGGGAACTCCGGTGTGGCCGGATGACCGACGTATCTCCTCGCCTCCTGTTCCTGCACTCCCGAGGAGATCTCTCTCCTCGTTTCTCATCTCCTTACACGTCCACGTGTCCCGTTTTCCGTCACCACTCCCATTTCTCACGGAGGAGACCTCTTTTTTCCCGACATTTTGTTTCCCCAAGAGGCCAGTCCGATGTTGAGCCAACAGCAGGGACGAGGTGTCTTTGCCCTCTCTGTGTAACGGATATATTGAAAACCTACAGAGTTTCCAGGGCGGCTCTTCCTTTATCGCTTTGACATGTCACCATGGACTGTGTTAGAATTGCTCAATTCTTGTCGTTTCTTCGCCTGGGAAATGGACATTTTTAAACACAATTATCTCGATGGAGGAACGTCAGGAAAAAATTTTTCTCGAAGGAGGAATGGAAAGATGAGGTCGAAACAGATTGGCACACCGAGCGAACAGAAGAAGAGGTTTGCCATGCCTCACGTCTACGTTCTGCTGATCTCTCTGACCATCGTCGTGGCGTTGGCCAGCTGGGTGCTCCCGGCTGGGGAGTTTAAGAGGGAGATGAGTGAGGCCGTCCATAGAACCGTCGTGGTTCCTGGGTCGTACGCCCCTGTTGAATCCACTCCGGTTGGACCTTTCCAGACCTTCATCGCCATCCAGAAGGGGATGATCGACGCTGCAGCCATCGTCTTCTTCGTCTTTCTCGCCTACGCCTCCTGGTTCGTCGTCCTGGAGACCAAGGCGCTCAACGCCTTCATCGGCTGGCTGCTTCGTCTCTTCGATGACAAAAGCGACTATATTCTCGTCGTCTTCGTCTACGTCTTTGGCATGATGGCCTCTGTTTTTGGCATGTTTGAGGAGACCTTCGGATTCATCCCCCTCTTCGTTGGCATGGCCATCGCCATGGGGTACGATGCTATTGTCGGGCTGGCCACCGTCGGATTGGCCATCGGCATCGGATATACGGCGGCTGTGATGAACCCCTTCACTGTGATCCTGGCCCAGAACTTCTCAGGGCTTCCCTTTTTGTCGGGGTGGCAGTTCCGCATCGTGACCTGGGTGGTCATGGAGGCTCTGGCCTCCTGGTGGATCGTCCGGTATGCCCGAAGGATCAGGAAGGATCCCTCGTCGGGCTACATGATGGGTCTTGACATGGGGGATCTCCAGCTCGACCACGACGAACTGGTCAACACCCCGTTCAACGCACAAAACAGCGCCATCTGTGGAGTCGTCGTGGTGGCGATCGCGATCCTTGTCTGGGGCGTCACCCAGAAGGGCTGGTATTTCAACGAGCTCGTCGGGACTTTCGTGGCCATGGGGGTCGTCTGTGGCTTTATCGGGGGCTTCTCTCCCAACAAGCTTGCTGACGCCTACGTTCGGGGATTCAAGGACATCGTCTTCGGCGCTATGCTCATCGGGCTTTCCAGGGGTGTCCTCATCGTTCTGAACGAGGGGCACATCATCGACACGGTGGTGTATTATCTCTCGCTCCCCCTCCAAGGTCTTCCCAGATGGCTGGCCGCCGAGGGGATGCTGGTCGTCCAGAACCTGATCAACTTCGTGATCCCCTCGGGAAGCGGTCAGGCCGTGGTGACCATGCCTATTATGGCCCCTCTCTCCGACGTGTTAGGCATATCCAGACAGGTTGCCGTCCTTGCCTTTCAGTTCGGCGACGGCCTGTCCAACCTGATGTGGCCGACGGCCCTCATCCCGGTCATGTGTGCCATTGCCCACGTGCCTCTCACCAAGTGGTATCGGTTCTTCGTGCCCTTTTTCCTCATCGCCCTCCTCTTTCAGGGGCTCTTTGTCGCTGCGGCTGTGGCCCTGGGGGTGAGTTAGATGATTGACCCCCTCTATGATCGGCTTTCGACGAAGCTCGACGGTGTCATCCTACGTTACGAGAGCGAAGCTATAGGTCTGTCGGACTGGATAGCAGCTCACCCCGAGCTCTCCGGCGAGGAATTTCAGGCGACGGATCGAATCGTCGCACTGCTCTCTGATGCGGGGTTTTCGGTTCAGCGTCCTTACGCTGGGCTTCCGACGGCCTTTCTGGCACGAAAAGGCGAGGGTGCTCCGAAGGTCGCTGTTCTCGTCGAATGCGACGCCCTGCCAGGCCTGGGGCATGCCTGTGGACACTGTGTCCACGGAGCTATGTCCGTCTTGGCTGGTCTGGCGATCGGGGAGATCGTCGGCGACATTGCTGGCACAGTCGATGTCGTCGGGACACCGGCGGAGGAGACGGACGGTGCCAAGTGTGCCATGGCCGCGGCAGGGCTTTTTGACGATTACGACCTGGCCATCATGATCCATTCCTTTGGAGGCTCAAGCTCGGCGGCCTTTCGCTCCCTGGCCATGGATGGCTATCGCTTTACCTTCACTGGCAAGGCCGCCCACGCCGCCGCCACTCCCTGGGAGGGGAAAAATGCCCTCAACGCCGTTCAACTGATGTTTCATGCTGTGGATATGCTTCGGCAGCACACGCTTCCAGAGGCCAGAATTCACGGCGTGGTGGATTCCGGTGGAGTTGCACCGAACATCGTCCCGGACAGGGCCATCTGTCGCTTTGAGTTCCGGGCATCCAGGAGAGACTATCTGGATGGCCTGACGGCCAGATGTCTGGATTGCGCTAGGGGAGCTGCCCTCGCCACTGGGACGGAGGTTGTATGGGAGACCTTCGAGTCCAGCTTCGACGAGATGGTCCCTAATCCGCCGGGGGAGGCCTTGATCGAGGAGATCTACCGGGAGCTTGATATTCCTTTCGAGCCTCCAACGGCTCCGTCTGGGTCCACCGACGTGGGGAACGTCTCCCAGCGGTGTCCGGGGCTCCAGCCTTTGCTGGCCATCATGCCCCACAGGTATCCGCTTCACACCGTGGATTTTGCCGCCGCTGTCACCGCTCCAGAGGCCCATCGGGCCCTCGTTCTTGGAGCGAAGGTCATTGGCAGGGCAGCGATCCGAACGTTTCTCGACGATGAGCTCAGAGCCGCCATGAAATCGTTCGTCCCGAAGCGTTAAGGGAGTTACACGAGAGCCCAAAACACAAAGATCGCTCCGTCCCTATTGTGAGACGGAGCGATCTTTGTGTTAAAAGTCCGATGTTCCTTAAAATATAAGGGTAGCTCTCTGTTCCAGTAAAAGTATAGTTGAGAGTTTCAAGCTCCGCAGGCTGTTTCTTGAAATGGCGATCGTGGAACGTTGTCACCGAGCTAAAGTGGTTTATGTTCGTGTCTGGCACGCTTAGGGAAAGTCACCCGAGGATGAGCAGTATCACAGAGTTTTCTCGACCTCTTCTGCCAAAAGACCTTTGTAAAGAGACCAGCAGGCCATCACCATGATTATAGCGAAGGGAGGAGCTGCTGCCAGGGAGATGGTTTGAAGATTTTGCAGTCCGCCGGTCATGAGAAGGACCACCGCCAGAGCTCCCATGAGGATGCCCCAGACGGCCATCTTGTTCTTCGGTGGGTTGAGGTCCCCGTGGGCGGAGTACATAGAGAGGACGAAGGTGGCGGAGTTGGCCGAGGTGACGAAGAACGTGGTGATCAGGACGGTCATCAGGATGGACATCACGGATCCAAGGGGGTAATGAGCGTACATCTCGAAAACGCCCGTGGACATGTCCCCCAGAATTTTTTGGGAAATCTGGATCCCCTTGGAGATCTCCAGGTTAAGTGCGGAGGTGCCGAAAATGGCGAACCAGGTGAAACTTCCCAGAGCAGGGACGACAAATACACCGGCAACGAATTCCCGGATGGTCCGTCCCCGGGAGATTCGGGCCACGAAGGATCCCACGAAGGGAGCCCATGCGATCCACCAGGCCCAGTAGTAGAGGGTCCAGTTTCCCAGGAACGTCTTGTACTCCCCTCCGTAGGGGGCCATGGTGAAACTCTCTGAGACCACGTTGGAGAGATAATCGCCCACTCCGGTCATGAGGGATTCGATGATGGACAGGGTTGGTCCCACAAGGAAAAGGGCCAGCATGAGGATTCCACAGATCAGGAGGTTGAAGTCGGCGACCTTCTTGATGCCCTTTTCGATACCGAGTACCGCTGAGCCGGTGTATAAAATGGCCAAACCGACGATGATGGCGATCTGGATAACCGTGCTCTTGGGAAGGCCGAAAACCTGGCTCAGCCCGCTGTTGAGCTGGAGGGTCCCAAGCCCCAGAGACGTGGTGATCCCCGCCAGAGTTGCGAAAATGGCCAGCACGTCGATGGTCTTTCCAAAGGGACCTCGAACGCCTTTTTCGCCTACGAGAGGCAGAAAAATACTGCTGATCAGGCCCGGAGCGTTCTTTCGGAACTGGAAGAAGGCTAGGGACAGTGCGATGACCGAGTATCCCGCCCAGGGGTGAAGCCCCCAGTGAAAGAAGGATATCCGAATGGCATCTCGGGCTGCCTGTACCGATCCAGGCTCAGCCCCAAAGGGCATTGATCCGAAGTGGTAGATGGGCTCGGCAGCACCGTAGAACACCAGACCGACCCCCATGCCAGCCGAGAAAAGCATGGCGAACCACGACAGATTCCTGAACTCGGGTTTGGAGTCTTTGGGCCCCAGCTTGACCTTGCCGAAACGGCTGAAGGCGATGAACAGACAGAAAATAACGAAGATATTCATGGACAGAAGATAGCCCCACCCGAACTTGTCGGTCAGGACACTGAACAGCTTTTCAGCGAATGCCCCGAAGCTCTCAGGAGAGACCAGACCCCACAGGACTACCCCCAGGGTAATCCCGATGGATACGATAAAAACGGAATTGCTCTTATGCTTGTTTTCGTTCATGCTCAGAGCTCCTCTCATGGGTTTGTGTGAAATACGAGAAAGGATGAAGCCGGAGAGTGGCGTGTCCCCTCCCCGGCTTCCATCGATTTAGACTAGAGTTTTGTGGGGAACACGGTGGGTTCCTCGACCTCTTTGTTCAAAGAATCCAGGGCCACCTCGACCCGATGTTTTCTCAGGGCCCATTCGTCCTCGGGGCTCAGCTCGGGATCTCCCAGAGGATAGGGGACCGACACGGTCTGCACCATCCGGTTGGACCCGACGGTCTTGGCCACGTCCAGAAGGTTGCACATCACCACCACGGGGAATCCCGCACGCTCGATCTCCTTCGCCATCGTTGCACCGCAACGAGTACAGGTTCCTCAGGTGGCCGTCAGAACCACAGCATCCACGCCGGCGTTCTTCAGCTCCTGAGCGATCTCCCTGCCGAACTTGGCAGCGTAGGCCTGGGTGGTCCCGGTTCCTACCGTGACGTAGAAGAAGTCGTGGAGCTTGCCGAACTTGCCTTCCTTTTCCCAGAATCTCATGGCATCCACCGGCACGCCCCGGTCGGGCACGGCACACATGGCAGCCGGGTCGAAGCCGGCGTGGATGGTCTTGAAGACCCCTTGGGGGAGATTGTCCCTCTTGGAGATGTCATACTTGCCCCACTTGGTTGCCGAGGCCGACTGGATATGATCAGGGTTGTCCACTGGCACCACCCCGCCGGAGGAAACGAGGGCGATGGTCGCCTTGCTCAGATCCTTCACGGGAGGTGCAGGGGGGATAGAATCCGTCTTGGGGACCACCAGCTCGCTCTGGAAGGCTTCGCCATTGAGCTTCTTGATGAGCATATCCACGACCCGGTCCGCCGCCATGGTCCCCTTGGGATGGGGGATTTCGAAACGGACGCCCCGGGGATAATAGCCCTCCTCGGCTGCGGGTTTCAGATCCTCTCCCCTGGCGATCTTTTGGGCGAAGGCGGCCATCTTCTCCATATCGTCCTTCATGAATGTGGCCTTTCGTCCACCGTGGAACACGTACGCCTCCGATCTGAACTGCTCGACGCCGGGGTTTTCCTCGTTCATGGACGTGATCACCGGTACGCCGAACTTCTCCTTGACGGCCTTGCACACCAGGCCGCATCCCACTCCGTACCGTCCGGCCATAAAAGCCGGCCCGGCGAAGAATATGTCGAACTCCTCCTTCTCAAGCCATCCCAGGATCTCTGCCATGGCTTCGTCGGTGTGTCCCGTGACGTAGTTATCTCCACAGATGATCGTGTGGGTTACCTGAACGTCGGGCATCATGCCGTTGAGCATGTTGGAGCAGCCGACCAACTCTGTGTGGAAAGTCGGTTTTGCATCGGCGGCTTCCTCGCCTCCAACTTGACCGAAAAACTGATTGATATAGTGAATAGCTTTCATCGCCATGATATCTCACCCCACCCCTAAAAATCGGCGCAGGTCTTCCGGGAAAACCCGCTGATGTGATTGCAACAGAACATGCCGTTGTTCTCCATGGTGGCCGAACCGTCGGGACGAACGCAGCCCTCCCATCCACCGGAACTGCCGTCTCGGGCCAGGGCCTCCAGTTCTCCAATAACCTCCATGGGCTCCAGCTCGAACAGCTGTGATACGTTGCCCGTCGATACCAGGGCGTCGGTCATGGGGTTCATGGACACCAACGGTTGGGAACCGCCGTCTCGGCCCGTTGCCTCGTCGGAAATGCCCACGGTTTTGATGCCGATCTTCTCCAGCTCGACCAGGGCTGCGGTGTAGTCTACGTCAGGGTTTCCGTAGCCTTCCTCGGCTACGATCGCCCCCACGGCTCCCAGGTTAGACGCCATCTGGGCAAGCATCTTGGCACACCGGTCCTTCTCGGTCATCTTCACGTTTAGGGTTGACATGATCACGCCCAGGAAGTTGATCGTCTTGCCGTGCTCGGCCAAGAGTCGTTTCACCACCGGGTTCACTCCAAACTCGTACGTGGAGATCTTGGACGACGTGGGCATGAAACTTCCCGAGACCATGCAGCCGTCCAACAGCTCGTTAGGATGCATGAACGTCGGCAGCATGTGATTGCCGTCCCAGCCGTAGATCAGGGTGTTGTACCCCATAGCCTCCATCTGGGTCTGAGGCTGAAGGACATAGACCACCCCGGGAAGCTCGTTCTCCTTGGCTGAGCGTTCGGTTACCGGCGGTAATTCGAAGACCTCCATGGACTCGGGCGCCATGTCCTTGACGCACTGGCCGATGAACTCGGCGAGCTTCATGCCACCCCAGCGAAGAGCCTTGTTTTTCTTCTGCTGCTCATGGCGTTCGAAATCCTCGTTGGTATCGGCCACGAACACCAGGTTCACCATGTTGCCGAAGATGGTCTGATCCTGGTAGCGACCGCCCATATCGATAACGCCGTCCTGGAACCCGCCCATGTGCTCGCCCACAACGATCAGGCTGCATCCCTTCAGGGCGTGAGTCCGACCGTGACCGGCCTGTCCCAGAGGGGAGGTGACCCCGGGAAAGATCCCCTGACTCTTGCCCGAGACCTTGCATCGCATCTCGACGGCCTCTTTGACGGGGCACAGACGAACCCTGTCTCCTGGATGGACGATCCTGAGGTCGGCTGTCGTGATGCCCGGTTCCTCCTCCTTGACGTGGTTGAGGAGCTCCTCTTTGTTGACGGTCAGGATGCCGTCAGCGTACGAGAGCGCCTCGCCGAAAACGATATCTTTAACGTGAAACTCACCTATCTCAAGCTTCATAGACCATGTCCCCTTTCGTATGAGGTCGCGACGGGAAAACGCCTTTTGTTCGTTTTATTGTAGAGGGGTATGATGTACAGTTCTATCGGTAAGAGCGTGATTCCTCCGTCATGAAAAACGTGATTTTTATGTCCCTATGAATCTGACGAGGAGCGTATAACTGCTGCAAAGGCCCTTGTTCTGGAGAGAAACGTTGGAGACTCAGATTCAGATCTTCAGGTTTGCCGTTGAAATGAATCAAGGGAGGGCAGAAGCCCTCCCTTGATTCATTTCAACTTTTGTTTGGGGACCCACTTCGGTCATCCGTGGTTTTGTCACGTCAGATCGGCCAGGCCTTCCCGAATGGCGAAGCGGGTGAGTTCGGCGATACTGCCGCAGTTCACCTTTTCCATTATTTTTCGTCGATGAGTGTCCACCGTGTTTTTGCTGATGTGGAGGCCTTCGGCGATGGCCCGGGAGGTGTCACCTCGCACCAGCATTGTCAAGACCTCTCGTTCCCGATCGGAGAGGAGGGATGCAGGAGAAGGGATGTCCATGTCCAGGAGCTTGATATATTCTTGTACCAATATGGAGGCGATCTTGGGCGAGAGGTACACGTCTCCAGACGCCACGGTTCGGATTGCTTGGATGAGCTGGGTGGAGCTGCCCTCCTTGAGGGCGTAGCCCGACGCACCGGCCCGGAATATCTCTGCGATGAAGCGTTTGTCGGCGTGCATCGACAGGGCCAGGATGGGGAGATCCTTCCTCGATGATCTGATTCGCCGTGCGGTCTCGACGCCGTTCATCTCCGGCATGGTGATGTCCATGACCAATACTTTGGGGCGAAGTCGGAGGACGTGTTCCAGGGCCTCCCTGCCGTTTCGGGCCAAAGCCAGAATTTCCAGATCCGGCTCTTTGTTCAGGATGTCTTGAAGGCCCTCAAGAAACAGTTCGTGGTCGTCGGCCAGGACCAGGGAGATCATGACGGTGCCTTCGCTGCCCCATGTGGGTGGGGCATGAACAGGGGGGCGGTCATGGCGATAGTGGCTCCGGCTCCTGGTTCGGAGATGATCTTGATGGACCCGCCGATGGGATGAAGGCGCTCTCGGATGCTGAAGAGGCCGAACCCCTTAAGCTGCCCCCATTTCAGCGTAAAGGGGTGAGGAAAGCCCACGCCGTCGTCCTCCACGACGACCTGGATTTTGCCCGGTCCCCGGTGAACCCGAATGGATACATGGGATGCCTGGGCGTGCTTGATCACGTTGACTAGGAGTTCCCTGGTCATCTGGTAGAGGAGGATACATATCTGGTTGTCGGCTTGATGGGTCAGATTGCCTCCCTGAAAGTCGTAGGCGATTGCCTCTGGCTTGAGAAGCCGCTCTGCCAGGGCCTCAAGTGCCGGGTTGAGACCCAGTTCGTACAGGGTAGGGGGACTCACCTGGAACATGAGGTCCCGGCTGTCCTCAATGAGGGCCTCCACCGATTGGATAGCCTGATCGATGGCTTCCGGGGAGATCCCGTTCTCCCGAAAGGACTGAAGACGATGGAGGAGCGAGACAAGCGAGTACCCTATGGTGTCGTGGAGCTGGGTTGCGATGGCCCGTCGAGTTTGCTCCTCCGACAGGGTCAGCTGGGCAGCGAGACCTCGGAGCTCCTCTCTGTATTCCAGAAGCAGTTCCTGTTTCTCCCGAAGTTTTTCCTCGGATTTTTTCCATTTGGTGCGATCCAGAAAGATCACCGACACCCGGTCAGGAGGGATGGGAAAGGCGATGGCTTCCAGGTATTTGTCGATCTCCCGGCAATAGCTTTCGCAGTGGGCCGACGTCTCCTTTTCCAAGCTGTCGAGGATAATCCGATGCCAGCATGCTTCCGTTGTGGGCCAGACCTGGGGGAAGGTTTTTCCCACCACGTCGTCTTTCGAGACGCCCATAACCCGTTCGTACGCTGGATTCACGTCGAGAAAGCGGATGATCTCCCCCTCCAGCCGGTACAGGGCGATGGGGTCGAATGTTCGGTCGAAAAAGAGCCTGTAGGAGATATCGTCCAGGCTCCTGTCGTCTTTCGTCATAGCGTTAAGTCCCTTTCTATGCAAGGTTGGGTTTTTCGTGTGGCTCTAATAATACGTCATTTGTTCAGGGATGGCTATGAAAGGATCGACTCAGGGGCTCTGTCCCCGTAGTTGTGAGACCGGATCAGAGGGATACAGTAATCCTGACCGGCGGCGGGCTGAAGACTACGTCAAGTCTTGCTGCTTCTGGCCTGACGTGGGAGGAGTTTTTCCGTTTGAACCTGGCTGGTACGTTGACGGTCTGATCAAAGGGCGGGATCCTCTTTGGCAAGCTTCGCCTTGCCTCTGGCTTTCCGTGGGGGTATCATAACGAAGTTACGTTGGAGGTGTTGGAATACATGCGTTGCCTTGCCACTTTTGATGTCACCAGTATGGCTCTGTTGTTTGAGCGTGTCTGTCGAAAGGCCGATCTTGCTGTAAAGATCATCCCGGTGCCCCGGAGCCTGTCGTCGAGCTGCGGGTTGGCCTGTGAATATCCCTGCGGTGAAGAGGACACCATACGTGGCCTCTGCGCCGATCGGGATATCGACGTTGTGAATTGGCATCATATGGGGGAGTCCTGATCGCTCATGCTGGACAGACGCTTGATTCAGGAGATGTACGACGCAGCTCAGACCAGCCCTCTGGATGGTGCTCAAACTGCGGCGTCGGTATATTGGCGGATGTTGGCCATGGCTGAGGGCCAGTCGATGACGGTGCAGTTCGAGCCCGGTGAGGATTTTTCCGTAATCTGTGTCTCGGGTGGGTACGAGGTTCGATGATGGCGAGAGGACCCAAAAGGGAGAAACGCTCCCCGGATCAATGGGACGACGGCGTCGTTCATGAGTCCCACTTTGCCGAGGCGGCCGAGGCCCTGGGATTTTCAATTGCCCAACCGGATAAAGAGGCCCCATCGGTCTCACCGTCTTCGGGACGTCCTGAAATAGCGGAAATCCTCCGGGGGCAGCGTGCAGGGCTTCGGATCGAGAGAAAGGGGCGACGGGGAAAGACCGTCACGGTGGTCGAGGCGCTGGTTCTCCTGCCGGAAGCTTTGGCTCAGGTGGCTCGGGAGCTTCGCAAGGCTTTGGGGTGTGGCTCCTCCGTGGAGGATGGCGCTGTGGTTTTGCAGGGGGACAATCGGGATCGCATCGCCTCATGGCTTCGAGCTCGGGGCGTTCACGTTCGAGGATGACCCGAAGGGTTGGGAGGGACGAATATTCATGAAAAAAACCGTTATGACTGATGAACGATTGAGGGAGTTGGAGGAAGGTTTCCGGCAGTGTTCCGGCTGGGCTGTGTCCATGGTAGCTCGAGCCGGAAGCGGGCATCCCGCCGGCTCCCTGTCGAGTATGAGATTGTACATGGCCGCCTACGAGCAGGCGGATCTGTCGCCCGAAAACTGGCGGGAGATCGACAGGGATCACGTTGTCATCAGCCATGGCCACACGTCTCCCGGGGCGTATGCTGCCCTGGCATATCACGGTTTTGTCGATCCTCTTGACGTTATCGCCGGTTTCAGGAGATGCGGCAGTGCCTTTCAGGGACACGTAGAGCGCACCGTCCCCGGAATCGACTGGGGAAGCGGCAACCTCGGCCAGGGATTGGCCGCCGCCGTGGGGTTTGCCCTGGCGTTGAAGGCCAGGGGGGCGGACCGCTGGGTCTACGTGCTCATGGGAGATGGCGAACAGCCCAAAGGACAGGTGGCCGAGGCTCGACGCATCGCCGTGGCTCATGGGGTCAAAAACATCACCGTGCTGGTGGACTGTAACGATATTCAGATCAGCGGTCGGGTGGAGGAGGTCATGCCGGTGAACATCCCGGCTCTCTGGGAGGCAGACGGCTGGACTGTTCTCAAGGCCGACGGTCGCGATTTTGCGTCCATCTACGAAAGCATGGATCAGGCTCGTGCCCAGGAAGCTCCCACGGTGATTTTCTGTTCCACCGTCATGGGTGACGGAGTCTCCTTTATGGAGGACAAGCCGGACTATCATGGCAAGGCTGCCACGGGGGACCTGTACCGTCAGGCCATGGAGGAGCTTGACCAGCCCGATTGGTTGTCTCGGGTGGCGGATCGTGCTGAGCCCGTCGTGACCGGGTATGAGGATATTCCGCTTCCTTTAGTGAACCTGGAGCTCGGTACCCCGAACACCTATGGCCTTGATGGAAAGACTGATAACAGATCTGCCTTCGGGAACGCTCTGGCCGACGTGGGGGAGCTCAATATCGGAGTGGCAGGCAAGACGCCTATCCTGGTTTTTGACTGCGATCTGTCCGGTTCTGTCAAGACCGCTGCCTTTGCGAAGGCCCTTCCTGCCCGATTCGTCCAGTGCGGGATCCAGGAACACGGCACCGCGACGGTGGCAGGAGCTGCCAGCTGTTGCGGGGTCGTCCCCGTGTGGGCCGATTTCGGTGCCTTCGGCTTGGCCGAGGTCTATAACCAGCAGCGCCTCAACGACATCAACAGGACGAACCTTAAGCTCGTCCTCACCCACGTGGGGCTCGACGTGGGGGAGGACGGAATGACCCATCAGTCCATCGACTACATCTCCCTTCTCGCCAACACCTTTGGCTGGAAGCTCGTGGTGCCAGTCGATCCCAACCAGACCGACCGGGCGACCCGGTGGGCCCTGACCGAGCCGGGGAACGTGTGCCTCGCCATGGGGCGAAGCACCATGGTTCCGGTTGCCGGTCTTGACGGCGAGCCCTTTTTCGGGGAGCGACCCTTCCGATACGGCGAGGCGATTCGCCTTCGAGACGGCGACGACGGGGCTGTTCTGGCCCTGGGGGCCATGACGGCCAGAGCTTTGGAGGCCGCAGATCGTCTGGCCGAGAGGGGCGTGCATGTCAAGGTCTACGCCGTCTCCTGTCCTCTGGAGGTCGATCAGAAGGCCCTTGCAGACGCGACCTCAACGGGAAGGGTTGTCACCCTGGAGGATCACTGTGCCAGAACCGGCATGGGCGCTCTGTGGAGTTTGGCTGCCGCTGAGCTGGGAGCACGGTCTTCTTGGCGCTTTATGGGGGTCACCAGATATGGCGATTCGGGACCCAGTGCCGACGTTTACCGAGCCATGGGGCTTACCGCCGAGGATGTGGTTACCGCTGTGGAGAGCCTGATTCGGTGATCGACGGTCGGACCATCTCTCTCGGGGGATACGCCCGACTCTGGGCCTCCAATAAAAAAAGTGACGCCTTTTTGGTTCGTGTGACTTCCGGTGGTACGCTCGGCAGTCGACTGGGGGCGATTTATCACGACGATATCCTGGCCGCTGGGTACGGCGGTCAGGTGATCTCATCTAAAGGAACGGTTTTTTTCGTGCTTCGCCCGACTCTGGCGGATTTCTGTACCAAGATTCGCCGAGTGACCCAGGTGGTATACCCTAAGGACATCGGGGCGGTCCTCCTCTCCCTGAACGTGGGACCGGGAGCGTCGGTTCTCGAGTGCGGTTCGGGTTCCGGGGGAATGACGGTGGTCCTGGCCCACATGGTGGGAGACGAGGGGACAGTGGTCAGCTACGATCTTCGGGAGGAGCATCAGGCTGTGGCCCGGGAAAACTGTCACAGGTGGGGTGTTGGTGACCGGGTCCGGTTTTGCCTGGCCGACCTGGAGATGGCCCCCATCGCCGAGCAGGATATGGACGCCTGTTTTGTGGACGTTCGGTGTCCCTGGAAGGTGCTTCCGTCGGTCCTCCCGTCCATTGTACCCGGTGGCCGGGTGGGGATTTTGGTCCCCACGGTGAACCAGGTGGAAAGTACTCTCTCCTGCCTCAGAGAGCAGGGCTGTGCCGATCTGTCGGTGATCGAGACCTTTCAGCGTCGGTGGCGAACCAACCCGGAACGGCTTCGCCCCGACGATACTATGGTGGGGCACACGGGGTTTCTCGTCTTTGCGTCCACGCTGTCTGAGGAGGTGGCCCCGGATGAGTACTGGTAAGGAGATCCTTCTTCACGTCTGTTGCGGCCCTGACGCTACGATTCCCTGGCCGGATCTGACCGACGAGGGATACGCCGTGACGGCTTTCTTCTACGGCGGCAACATTCATCCGATGGACGAATTTCTCCGCCGCCTGGAAGCCGTCCGAATCGTACACACCAACTCCCATGGGCGCCTCCTTCCGTCCTCCTATACCCCAGAGCCCTGGCTTTCGGCGGTGCAGGGACTGGAGGACGAGCCCGAAGGGGGCCGACGCTGCTCTCTCTGCTACGGACTTCAGATCCGAGCTGCGGCTCGGGCTGCCGTTGAGCTGGGAATTGGCCGAATCACCACGACCTTGACGATCAGCCCTCACAAAAATCCCAATGAAATTAACAGAATCGGTCGTATGGAGGCTGAGGCAGAGGGCCTTATGTGGGAGGATCGGATCTGGAGAAAAAAAGATGGTTTCCTTCGGTCGGTCCGGGAAAGCCGTCGGCTGGGTATCTACCGCCAGGACTACTGTGGTTGTCTGTACAGTATGAGAGAACGGAGGGAAAGCCATGAGCGCTGACGGTCACATCGGCAAACTGCCGCCCGAGGAGCTGGAAAGTCAAATCCTTCGCTATCGAGGAGCGTCACGTCCTGAGGTCCTGGTAGGGCCGGGAATCGGGGAGGATGCAGCTCTCATTCGGTGGCCGGATGAACGCCTGCTCACCGTCTCGTCGGATCCCATCGTGGGTGCCCAGGAAGGGGCAGGTCGATACCTGGTCCACGTCAACGCCAACGACATCGCCTGCAAGGGCGGCGATCCCGCGTATCTTGTGGTGACCCTGCTGGTCCCCGTGGCTCTCGGCCGTCCCTTTGCCGAGATGATCATGGCCGAGATCGACGAAGAATGTCGGGACCTGGGCGTTGCCGTTGTCGGCGGTCACACCGAGATCACCGATCGACATGTGAACCCGGTGGTTATGGGGACCATGATCGGAACGACCGAGTACCGGTATTGCTCCGATAACATGGCACCGGGTGACGCTATTTTGGCCACGAAACATATCGGTTTGGAGGGAATGGCCATCCTTGCCCACGACAGGCCTGACTTGCTGGGGTGTCTTGCCCCGGGGGAGATCGACGAGATTTGCTTGTGGCTTGATCGTATCTCGGTGATACCTGAGGCCCGGGCTATCCGCCATCTGGCCTCGTTCATGCACGATCCGACGGAGGGCGGTTTTATGGGTGGGATCTCCGAGCTCTCCCGACTTGGTCGTATCGCCGTTGACCTGGATGTCTCGGCTCTCCCGGTGGACGATCTCACCCGTCGGGTTGCCGACAAGCTGGGCTTTGATCCATTGAAATTAATTTCATCTGGGGTCCTCCTGGCGGTTGTCCCTCAAAAACATGAAGACGAGGCCCTGTCGATTTTGTCGAGGCAGGGCATCCCCGGAACCCTGGTAGGACGGATCACCGATGGGCCGGGAAACCTGACCGTCTCCACCGAGGAGGAACTCTGGCGAATTCTCAGAATGGAGACGAGAGGAGAATAACCATGGCCTTCGATCACCTATGGAACAGACTTGACCGGCTTCGGGATGAGATGCTCCGACATACGGTGGACGGCGTGCTCTTTTTAAGTGTCGAGAGTTTCGGCATTGAAAATCTCTTTTACTTCTCGGGGTTTCGAGGAAGCTCCGCTGCCCTCCTGATCACCCAGAAGGACGCTGTCCTCGCTACCGATGGCCGATATGTGGCACAAGCAGCCGCCCAGAGTCCCTTCCGAATTGTCCCCCATGGCAAAAAACAAACTCTCCTGGACATGGTTGGGGAACTCCTGCGCCGATGTGGTGTCACCCGGTGTGGATTCGAGGGAGATGCTGTGACCTACAGCGTGTATCAGCGCCTGTCAAAACTCTCTGCTACCTTACAGGATATGAAAGGCGCCGTTTCGTTGCTCCGAAGACCCAAAGACAACGTGGAGGTCGCCCTTATTACCAAGACCTGTCGGATCGCTGCTGCAGCGTACGACCGAACCCTTCGTGAGATTCGTCCCGGAATGACCGAATTGGAGATCGCCAAGCGTCTGGAGGCCCATATAGTCTCCCTTGGCGGTGAGGGCGGATGGCCCAGGAGCCCTTTTATCGTGGCCTCTGGGGTGCGAAGCGCCATGCCTCACGGCGTGGCTTCCACGAAACAGGTCTGCGAAGGAGAGTGGGTGACCGTCGATTTTGGGGCGTCCTGCGAAGGCTACATGTCCGATCTGACCCGAAATTTTGCTCTGGGGTACGTCTCCGACCCCGAATTTCTCAAAATCCACGACATACTTCAAGAATCCCATGCTCAGGGAGCTCAGGCCATCGTGCCGGGATCTTCGTGTCTGGAGGTGGATCAAGCCGCACGAAAAGTCATCCAAGAAGCAGGCTATGGCCAGTACTTCAGCCATGGATTGGGGCACGGCCTGGGCGTGGAGATCCACGAATCTCCCCGACTGTCTCCCCGATCCGTTGACAGCCTGGCAGTCGGGGACGTTGTGACGATCGAGCCTGGAATCTACATACCTGATCGGGGAGGCCTGAGGATCGAGGATGACTACCTGGTCACGGAGGATGGAGCCGTGCGCCTCTCTGAAGGCTTGAGCCAGGACTTTAGAATCCTGGCGGTTTGAGGCCCGTCAAGACATCTTGTTGGCCTGTATTAAGAGGAAGGAGTCTTCACAGAGACGAAGAGTGGCAGGGGTTTTGAGAAAAGCATATCCCAAGACCGATGGCATCCAGAGCCCAAAGCCATGAGACTTTGAGCTGGCGAATACGGTGGAACCGATAAGGTGTTTTTATGGGGTCTGCTTTATGAGAAACAGAAAGGCTTTTGTCAATCCTGATTTTTATTGACTCCGTAAAAGGAAGTCATATGCCCTACTTATAATAGGGCTATGTTTATGTTTGAAATAAACAGTTATTTTTTGTAGCATACGATTGTTTTGTTTAATGATACAATTGAAGCTAGTATTAGCGATACGGCAAGAGGAACGGTAAAAATATAAAAATTACAGGAGAGTATGATGAGCAATAATACCGGTCTGCCTGTGCGTGAACACACAGAGACAGGCGCAAATCTCGGCTTTGAAGATAAACTGTGGATGGCGGCTGACAAGCTGCGTGGCACGATGGATTCTGCCGAGTATAAACATGTGGTGCTTGGCCTGATCTTTTTGAAATACATCTCCGACTCTTTTTCCGAAAAATATAGAGCACTGCAGGCTGAAGAATTTGCTGATCCGGAAGACCGTGATGAATATCTGGCGGACAACGTGTTCTGGGTGCCTGAAGAAGCCCGCTGGGCTTTTCTGCAGGGCAAGGCCAAAGACCCGAAAATCGGTCAGTTGATCGATGAGGCGATGACCGCCATTGAACGGGACAACAAAACCCTCAAAGGCGTCCTGCCAAAAGATTATGCTCGGCCTGCGCTGGATAAATCACGCCTTGGTGAGCTGATCGACCTGATTGCCACTATTGGCCTTGGTGATGCCGAGAGCAGAAAGAAAGATATTCTGGGTCGCGTATATGAATATTTTCTCGCCAGGTTTGCTGAAAAAGAAGGCAAAGGCGGCGGTGAATTCTATACGCCGCAGTGTGTGGTAAAGCTGTTGGTTGAAATGCTGGAGCCTTACAGTGGGCGAGTCTATGACCCGTGCTGCGGTTCGGGTGGTATGTTTGTTCAGGCGATTAAGTTCATTCAGGCCCATGCAGGCGGAAACGGCAATGGTAACGGTGTCCCTAATGGCGTGAAGCGGGATATTGCCATTTACGGGCAGGAATCCAACTATACAACCTTTCGTCTGGCAAAGATGAATATGGCGATTCGCGGTATTGATGCCGA
>PDWJ01000584.1_pt1 | contig 54005 bp, 48 predicted proteins | sample 1430881 | NCBI WGS metagenome assembly PDWJ01 (sample SAMN01162460, study PRJNA174530) | Oral metagenome, whole genome shotgun sequencing project. | biome: Marine environment; feature: Marine mammal; material: Swab sample of the gingival sulcus; isolation source: swab sample of gingival sulcus...
TAAATGATCGCCTACTGAACAACCCATCATTTTGTGAATGGCTTTCTTATATAAACATCTGTGTTTATCTGTGTTCATCTGTGGTTCCTTTTTTTAACCGCAGATGAACACGAATAATTTGTAACCACGAATGAACACGAATTGACACGAATGTTTTTCAGGGTATCAGTTTGGAATGGAACTGAGTATGGGACAAATAAATAGTTTTTAATTGATGAAGAACGTTCAGAACCTCAAATGCACTGCCAATATCTCTGTGGGTGGTTTCCTTATCAATCGTATTTATTCGTGATCATCGGTGTTTTTTTTAACCACAGATGAACACAGATGGACACAGATATTTTTTTCAGGATGATCCGCTGTCGTTCCTTCTTTCAAAAACTGGATATATTTGGGTTCTGGTACGAACGCCTTTTTGAGAGTCAGCGGTTATGCTGTTTCTTTTTTATCATATGTCGATGCGATTAAATGATCGCCTACTGAACAACCCATCATTTTATGAATGGCTTTCTTATATTAACATCTGTGTTTATCTGTGTTCATCTGTGGTTCCTTTTTTAACCATCGCTAGATACGGATAATTTGTAACCACGAATGAACACGAATTGACACGAATGTTTTTTAGGGTATCAGTTTGGAATAGTTTGTGTATGGGACAACCAAACAAATAGTTTTTAATTGATGAAGAACGTTCCGAACCTCAAATGCACTGCCAATATCTCTGTGGATGGTTTCCTTATCAATCGTATTTATTCGTGATCATCGGTGTTTTTTTAACCACAGATGAACACAGATGGACACAGATATTTTTTTTCAGGATGATCCGCTGTCATTCCTTGTTACCGCAAACCATGACCCAGCGTGTTTAGAACCTGAAATGAACAACCCATCATTTCGTGAATGGCTTTCTTATATAAACATCTGTGCTCATCTGTGGTTCCTTCTTTAAAAAAACTGGATATATTTGAGTGTCCTAAGTTGTACTCCTGAAATGATAGAAAGTTATTTGTCAAGATATGGTTTGAAGAATCTAATGACTTCTCTTTTTGAAATACCTGTATCAAGTAAATAAACGATGTAATTGCTCCAATTATCAAAGCGCTCCTCAGCGGGCCACGAAGAAATAAGAAGCATCTCAGCAGCTTCGTCCATGTTCTCGCAGAAGTATGTCATTACATGATTTGTTTTCTCTATTGCTAATAAATGAAATAAATGGTCAATTCTTGAGACAGCTTCCTCTGCTAAGAAAATTGCTAACGGGTTTAGTTTAACCACTTCACTTAGAAAACGGTCAATCTCTGTTTCCTTTGTTTTTTTACTACAAACGATCATCACCATGGATTTTGAAAGATCTTCCATTATTTCTATACTTGAATTATTTTTCAGAGATCTGATCAATATTTCACGGTTTAAATATTTTCCTATTTTAGTCATATTGATACGCCATTATTCTTGATAAATTACTGGAGTGTTCTCATTTGTTCTTCAACTCGCCTCATAGTTCCCTCAACCTGTATTTTGTACTTCAATCCGGACAGTTTATCTCTATGCACTTCCAAAGTTTTTGTGCTGTGCGTCAAACTTTGTGAATTGACTTTGGTCCATGTGCTTCCAATTGTAACACAAGCTCATTTCCCTCTTTTTAAAATAAGCGTTGAACCTCTCTGGCTTTCGCCTGCCTTTGTCTTATGATTCCTGATCTGGAAAGGTAAAGACATTTCGGTCAATAAGTCGCTCAAAACGCCAATGCACTTCGCGTTTTGTCCGTATCCTTGAAAGACAAAGTATATTCAGGTAAGATAATCCGGTTATTTAATCTTTAATCGAATAAGTTTGGAACTGTATGAGAATTTGGGATATCAACCCAGGATACCTGAATAAGCAAAGTTTACTGGCAGAGCATCGGGAGTTACATGAAATTGTTTCATTCATTATGAATAGGAAAAAAGACTATTCCAAGCTTCCGGAAATGCTTAGATGGCTAGATTATGGATGGGCTTTGACGACACGGCATAGTTTGTTGGCGGCTGAGATGGAATTGAGAAATTACCGTGAGTGTTCATCAGTCAACCTCCACACCAATGAGGGTCTATGGCCACCCGTCTACATAGATCAACCAAGTGCTCAGTTTCAAGTTTTGTCGGAAAAATACAGATCAACAGACAAAGGACGCATTAAACTACCAAGAACAGGTCAGGAACTCTGGCGTCATCATAAGTACTCTATTATGGCCAGAGATATTGGCATGTATAAAGAAATTGGCAGAAAGGCCGCCAAAATGCATCCAAAAGATGATTTTTCAGAATTGCTATGTCTCAGACTCCTTTACGGGTTCCAGGCAACAGATTCCCTCATGGTCCATTCACGACCTCTTGAACCAGACGCAGCAAATAGCCGTTAGAACAGGAGATCCCTATTTAATGAACTCCACGGCTTTATGTGAACTTAAAGTCTGGCTATAACACACCGTTTGACCTTATACTGTGGTCCAAGGGCACCATCCACACAGACATAGGAGGAAACATGGCAAGACCCAAGGATAAAGAAAGTTTAATTGAAGCGGCAGTTAATCAATTTGAGAAACTGCGGGCATTGATTGATTCCATGTCAGACGAAGCTTTGGCCACAGAGTTTGACTTTTCAAATGACGTGAAAAAGAAAGAAGCGCATTGGCAGCGAGACAAAAATCTCAGAGATATTGTCATTCACCTCCACGAGTGGCATCTTTTGCTTGTTAAGTGGATCAAGTCCAATACGGCTGGAAAAAAAACGGCTTTTCTTCCCGAACCGTATACATGGAAAACATACGGCGAAATGAACCAGGAATTTTGGAAAAAACATCAAAATACACCTCTTGACAACGCCAGCAAGATGGTTCTATCGAGTCATGCAGAAGTGCTAGACCTCCTGCAGTCTTTTTCTAATGAAGAACTCTTTACAAAGAAATACTTTAACTGGACGGGAACAACGAACCTTGGAAGTTATTGTATATCTTCTACCTCCAGCCATTATGACTGGGCTATAAAAAAAATACGCGCACATATAAGGAAGTTTCCCAAACGGTAAAAAGGCAATCAACATGTCATTTCAACTGACGCTTATTTGGTCGCACATGAGAACTCGCCATTGGGGAAAAGAGCAAAGTTTAAAGGATGGTCGGAGCCATGATTCAAACACAAAGCGTAAGCAGCACACTGTATGTACCGTTAATGGGGAACATCTATACATCGAAACATTTTAAAGAACTGCTATTTGATGAAAAAGCGCTTGAACTGGAATCGGCCATACCTCAAAACAACATTGACATCATTAACAACGAGTACTATTATCTGGCATCCGCTTCGAGATATTACAACATGGATTTGGAAATAAAGACCTTTATTCAACAACACCCAAAGTGCAACATCATCAATATCGGGGCAGGCTTGGATACCTCTTTTTACAGAGTTAAAAGCAGCACAGCAACCTTTTACGAAATGGACTTGCCCCCTGTCATGGCAGAGAGAGCGAAACTTCTACCCGAACAGGAAAAGGATATTTACATTGAATGTTCTTTTCTCGATGTCGATCAATGGCTTAAAAGCATAAAAGACCCAAATCTGCCCAGCCTGCTGGTTATCTCTGGTGTTTTCTATTATTTTAAAAGAAAAGAAATAGACAGGTTCTTTTTTCAAATTAAAAACAAATTCAATTATTTAGATGCCGTTTTTGACTGCAACAATCAAACAGCACTCAAAATTTCAAACCGATACGTGCGAAAAACAGGAAACAAAAACGCCCCCATGTATTTTTATATCAACAATATTCACACTTATTTAAAACAACTCAACCTCGACATACAATTACTCAAAGAGTACATGTTTTATCATTACTCCAGAAAATTATTGAATAGAGCTTCTTTGGCCACAAAAATTAAAATGACAGTCTCCGACCTGTTTAAGATGGTCAAAATGGAACATCTGAAAATTAATTGAGCGATGGCAATAACCCCTTTCAAATATCTTCAAAAACACAAAAAAAGCCTTCTGACAACAAGCTTGATGCTTTGTATTGTCTTCATCTTTTGGTTTGTTTTTTTCGCACTTCCCGACCCTCTATTTCAAGATCCGACTTCGACTGTCATCGAAGATCAACATGACCATTTATTGGGAGCGCGAATTGCGAAAGACGGACAATGGCGTTTCCCCGCTTTAAGTACCGTACCTGACAAGTTTGTAAAATGCATTGTGACCTTTGAAGATAAGCGTTTTTTTCATCATCCCGGAGTGGACCCGCTGGCCATGATGAGAGCGGTTGTTCAGAACATGGAGGCAGGTGAAATTCAAAGCGGGGCCAGTACGTTGAGCATGCAGGTGATTCGCCTTTCGAGAAAAGGCAAAGCGCGAACCTATGTGGAAAAAGTGGTTGAATCCATACTGGCTTTGAGGTTGGAACTTCGGTTCAACAAGCGTGACATACTCGCTCTGTATGCTTCCCATGCGCCTTTTGGCGGTAATGTCGTCGGCTTGGATGCCGCATCCTGGCGATATTTCAGCCGTTCGCCCAATCAGTTATCCTGGGCAGAGACCGCTACGCTCGCTGTTTTACCCAACGCGCCTTCTCTGATTCATCCGGGAAGAAACCGGGAGGCCCTGCTCAAAAAAAGAAACCTCCTCCTTCGTGCATTGCTGGAAGCAAACTCCATAGACAAGAACACTTATGAATTATCGCTCCTGGAAGACATTCCCGAAAAACCAAGGCCTCTGCCAGATGAAGCACCTCATCTGCTGGGCCGCATGCTACAAAGACAACCGGGCCAACGCATTGAGACGACACTCGACCGAGAGTTACAAGCCAAAGCTCGCAAAATCCTTCAAAAGTACCATCGAAAACTCATTCTAAACGACATTCACAACGGTGCCATCGTGGTCGTTGAGAACCAAACAGCACAGGTGAAGGTCTACCTTGGCAACAGCGGCAATCCCTATAGCGGAAAAAATGAACAAGCTGTTGATATGATACCTGCACTGCGATCCACAGGCAGCCTTCTTAAACCCTTTTTGTATGCCGGCCTGCTTCAAGACGGCAAAATTCTGCCGCAAAGCCTGCTGCCGGACATCCCCACCAACTTCAGTGGTTATTCACCCAAAAACTTCAATTTTCAGTATGAAGGTGCCGTACCAGCCGATCTGGCTCTGGCACGCTCTCTCAATATCCCCGCCGTTAGAATGCAGCGCATGTACGGAACAGAAAAGTTTCTGCAACTCTTGAAATCAACGGGTCTCAAGAGTCTGGACAAACCAGCAAGCTACTATGGCCTGGCTTTAGTTCTCGGTGGGGCTGAAAGCTCCATGTGGCAACTCGTCACGGCCTATTCCGGGCTGGCTCGCACACTTTGGAATCACGAGCACCTTCACAATTGGAATACCGACCGAGCCTTCATGGAACCGTCCTTTTTGAGGAAGACACAAGAGCATGCCGATCGCTTCCACACGAACACCCCGTTGAATCCCGGCGCCATCTGGCACACTCTGGAAGCCTTAAAACAGGTTGACCGACCGGAAGCACACGGGCTTTGGCAGTACTTTAACTCAGCAACACCCATCGCCTGGAAAACCGGAACCAGCTTCGGGTTCAGGGATGCCTGGGCTATCGGGTTAAATACCAAGTACACGGTTGCCGTTTGGGTGGGAAACGCCGATGGGGAAGGCCGTCCGGGTTTGACGGGCATCTCAGCGGCGGCACCTATTTTATTTGAAGTTCTGAGAATTCTCGATTCTGAAGACTCCTGGTTCGCAAAGCCCGGAGAAATGCTGGTGCAAGCAGAAGTTTGCGCTCAGTCCGGTTTCAAATTAAACCGCTACTGCACATCTTCAAGGCAAACCACTATTCCCAAACAAGGTCTCAAAAGTGAGCCCTGTCCCTATCACAAAAGACTTTGGCTCGATGCCTCGGAAACCTTTCGCGTCAACAGCAACTGCTATCCCGTACATGAAATGACTGCCGTCAACTGGTTTGTACTTCCACCTGGCATGGCCTGGTTTTACCGGCAGTCTCATCCCTCTTACAAACCTCCGCCTCCGTTTAAAGACGAATGTCAAACCGGATCCGAAGAGGACATTCTGGATATCGTCTATCCCCAAAAAAACGCCAAAATTCTGGTTCCAGTGGAGCTTACCGGTAAAGTCGGTCGATCCGTCTTTGAAGCTGTCCACCAAATTCAAGGAAAAACCATTTACTGGCACCTGGACGAAGAGTACCTCGGAGAAACCCGGAGCTTCCACCAAATGGCCATCTATCCCAAACCGGGTATTCACACCCTGACACTCATTGACGAAGACGGTCATCGAACAGAGCGCGTGTTTGAGTTTCTTGAGAATGATTGAAACTCACATTCCGTAGTTTATGACACGATGTGAAGTCCATTTTTACATATTGAATTAAAACGAGATAAAAAAAACTGAATACATGTTTTTTTTCTGACACCGTAGACAGGAAGACATGTTTACATGAGTAAGATACGGAAACCATTCTCGGCAAAAAGGTTAACCCTAAAGACCTCATTGACGATAATGTTGCCCGGATTCTCGACTTGATCTAAGAACATGGAACCATGCTTCTATTTGATTGACAATTCACGTAATAGCTCTTCATGACTTTTGTTTGTTTCAAAAATGATCAATTTTCCTTCGTTAAAGACTGCCCATTTGTTGTCATTCAGGTAACAGAAGAAGGATGGGAAATACATAGAACCAAGCTTTGAAAAATCCATCCTCAATTGCCCCCATTTTTTAATGTTCGGATCAAAGACTTTAATGTAGCAATCAGTCCTGTTGATTCGCCTTCTTCTTTCCGTTAATACGAAACCTAAGTACTCATTATTAGTGCAACCAAAGGTATAATTGTATATACCAGGATTATTATTTTCAGCAACAAATGATAGATCACTAACAGGGCGCTCTCCTTTATCTACTATCGAGTGTGTTTCTAAGTCCCATAGCATATAATGAATTTTCTGCTTTCTTCCCACTTCACCGAAAAAAAGTGCCCATTTTTGAAAGATATTTAAACGACACTCAAAGAAAGGAACAAAATCGTCTTCAGGATTAGAAAGTAACATCTCTCTTTGCTTTCCATCAGTAATATAGGCATAAATCACATTCTTTTGCTGGTCTTCAACCATACTCGATGATTTATGACGACTCTCGTATCTAATAGTCAAATACCAGTCAAGCCCATTAAAAAAATGTCGATGAGGGAGTATTTTCTCCGAGGATAAAAATTCCTGTTTACTAAAGTAATTAATCCTGAAGCCACTTTGATCAATCAGTAGTATTTTATCATCCCAGGAGTATAAATTATATATCGAGCGAATCAGTTCTCCGGGACCTTCGCCTTGATTTGCCAGAAGAGTGACTTCATAATTATTCGTATTGACTTGCCACAATTTTTGACCCGCGTCAGCGATGTACATAGTGCCTTCAACAAAATGGACTTGTTTGGGTTGCTCCAGTACATGTTCGTTATACTCATCGAATGAAAATAATTCTTTTGTAGCTGTTAGCTGTACCATATCGTCTTGATTGAAGATGACACTTAAGAAAATTGTAAACAACATCATTTATCTCCTGTCTTGGTTACGCGGGAAATGGAATAATTGCTGTTTAGCTTAAGGTGATTTTGGGGCTTTGTCAATAAGGGTGAAACCTTTTTAAGTTTTGATGGTCCGTTATTATAAACTCCACTTCGACAGGTAAAGGGTTGTCCTCATCGAGATAGACTTTCTTCCACTTATAAAACAGATTCACCTGAATCCCGAGCTCCTCACACAAATCGATGAAATCGGTTCATCATCCATCAGGTGTCTTCCAACTGCCTTTCATTTTTGTTCGCTTGTAGGGTGACATCGTTTTTTGACCATTGAAATTCTCCTGTTCTATTTTAGTCGAATTCCATTTCCATCGTAAGCATTACAAGCTTCCTCAAACATGTATTGGAACGGGATTCTTTATCTCTCTTTCACTGTAAGCGATAATTTAACCACCGTGTTCACCACCTCAGTTTTTGAAACCCCTGCTCAGAAAGAGAAACACGGTGTTTTTTTTGTGAATATCCGGCTCGCACTTTCTCCAGTCTCTAATGGTTTTGGTTTTGATCCACTCTTTTTTCGACGTTAATTCACAGGCCAAGGTCAATACCGTACCTGGATGGAGAGTGGAACAGATGGCGTTGAACAAAGCTTTATTTCTGTATGGGGCTTCTATGAATATCTGTGTTCGGTTTTCTTTGGCGGACTCTTTTTCAAACTGTTGAAGCTGCCTTTTGCGCCTGTTTTTGTCCCTGTCCAGGTAACCATTAAAACTGAAACGCTGTCCGTTCAGTCCCGATGCCATCAAAGCCAGCAAAATGGAGGAAGGTCCAATCAGTGGTATCACTTGTATGCACCTGGAGTGGGCCAGGGCGATTAAATCGGCTCCCGGGTCTGCAACGCCGGGACAGCCTGCCTCTGATAGAAGACCCGTATCCTGTTGGGCTATAAAGTTCAACAAGTCGTTCAGTTCATCGGCCGTTGTGTGTTCATTGAGGGTTCGAAAATGCAATTCCGAAATGGGGCCCGGATATCCCAACTGCCGCAAGAACCTACGCGCACTTCGCTCATTTTCCACCACAAAATGTTTTAAACTGAAAATTTCATGTTGATAATCTTTTGAAAAGGATCGGGCCGCAAATTCACTCGATAAATTGGAAGGTATAACCAGAAGCTTTCTCTCGTTCATGCGCCATCTCTTTCATTTCGCCCAATCATGGAATCGATACAGGCACACCAGGTATGCAAAATCCACTCGTGCACCTCCTGTATGCGTTGTGTGGTATTCGATGGGACGATAATGGACCTTTCCGCGATATCTTTCATGCTGCCGCCGCTTTTTCCCAGCAAGGCCACAGTTTTTATGGCCGCATGATGCGCAGTGTTTAACGCTTTTACGAGATTGGCACTGTTGCCGCTGGTACTGATGGCGAGAAACATATCGCCGGACTGTCCCAGACCTTCTAACTGCCTGCTGAAAACATCGTCATAACCAAAGTCATTGGCTATAGCCGTCAACGCGGATGTATCGGTTGTCAAAGCAATGGCAGCCAACGCTTTTCTGTTTCTTGTAAACCTGCCTACCAACTCAGCGGCAAAGTGCTGTGCATCAGCTGCTGATCCACCGTTTCCTGCCACCAGAATTTTGTTTCCCTCTTCTAAACATGCACACATCATATTGGCAACATCCGCGATTGTTTTTTGAAGCGGCTCACCAATTGCCTGCATGATCTGTAAATGCTCTTCCAGTTCTTTTTGAATTAAAGCTCTGTTTTTCAACTTACCATCCATCCTTTATCTTCAGGAAACTGCTTTGCTAAACAGGCGATCATTTTTACGATATCGGCTCTCGTTTCAATGGAAAAAGACAAAACAACCTGCCCCTTTTTACCGTCTTTTACCGTAGCCATGAACAAGCCATCCATTGTAGGCATCAAGGCTGTTAAAAAGTTTAAAGACTGTCGATTCAAGAATAACTCTATTTTTTGCATGGATACTTATCTACCTTTGATAGCGCTGAACATTTCGGTTATGCTCGGAAAGTGTCTTGCTGAAGTGATGGGAACCATCGTTTTTTGATACAAAGTATAAGTATGGATGATCTTCTGGTTCCAGAACGGCCATCAAAGAGGCCTTACCCGGACTGGCAATGGGGCCTGGCGGCAAACCGGGCGCCACATAAGTGTTGTAGGGACTGTTGAATTTTAAATCGCTCAAAAAGATTTTTCCCCGATATTTTCCCTCTCTTTTCAGGGCATAAACAATGGTGGGGTCACACTGGTATTGCATCCCCCTGCGCTTCCTGTTTAAAAAGACACCGGCAATTCTCTTTCTCTCTTCTTTCTTAGCTGTTTCTTTCTCAACCATGGAAGCAAGAGTAACCCACTCTCTCACTGTCAATTTCATCTCTGTCAATTTATGCAGGTGGGGTTCCATCTCGTTTTTGAAGTGTTCGACTAGAGTACGTATGATCTGTTCAGGTGTGGTCTCATCTTCAAAGTAATAAGTCTCGGGAAACAAATAGCCTTCAAGGTCACTGGCGCCGGGGTCCAGTTCATAAATAAGCTCGCTATTTTGAATCAGTTCTTTAAATTGATCCCTGTCACCCCACTTTGTTTTTCCCAACAAATCGGCTACTTCCCATTTCTCCAAACCCTCTTGAATGGTTATCTTTGTGGTCTCCACCAGACCGTTATCGAGTTTTTCGAGGATTTGCCATGTAGACATACGCTCAGCAAGTCTGTACCTTCCCTTTTTGATTATAAACTGTCTTTGTTCAAGGAACATGACCAGTTTAACCCAAAAGGGTTGGGGGCTCATTTTCCTGGTTTCCAGTTCTTCTAGAAGTTCGTTTAACGTTTGTCCACTGGGTATTTGCAGGATTTGATTTTCAGGGGAGATGGTTCTCTCTTCAAAAACATCGAAATAGCCTTTTCTGGCAACCCCAAAAACGACCACAAAATGCAATATTAGAAAAGTGAAAAATATCCATTTAAAACACGTTGTTTTCTCTCTAGTCATCTAAACGAACCTTGTCAATGAAACCTAATGCATTGTAAGCCACTCCATATTCCAATATTTGAAAAATATACCAAAAATCAAGAAATCTCAAGAAAAGCTTCACAAGTAGTCTGAATTTGTGATTTCAAAATCGTCTCAAATTTTGCGTACTCACTTACTTTTAAGTCTTCAGGTGCTTGACTTCTCAATCTTTCCCAAACATCCGTGAAAGACCATTCGGCCAATTCTGCTATGAAACGACTCTGTTCAAATTGACATGCAAAGAGCTTCTTCTTAAATTCAACAAAAATCACACCAAAAGGTGTAGATTGAATCATGAAACCTAAAATTCCTTTGACCGCCATCCAGGGAACCTTCTGCATGGAACCATTGGGGAGTTCCATAACGATGTGACTTGTTTTTATTTCGGCTAGGTTAATATTGATAAAATTCGATATGTTGACGTTTCGTACATAGTTGTCAACATAGACGTTCTTCTGGGTTCGCTCTATTAAGTAACGCTCTATACCTGCGGTCAAACTGCTGAAAGCCGTTATACCTTTCAAGTTTTGAAGTATATCCTGCAAGAAAAGATCTTCATCGTTTTTTATGGCGCGTTTAATGCGTTCACGCAATGTTACCTTGATGTGCTCCATCGTTTTAGGTTTTTGAGTGGAAAGGTGGGGAAATACAATTCGCAACAAGGCCGAGTCACTTGTCTTGACGGCCTTTTTAAACAGTTTCACAAAGTGGACTGATGGGATTGTAACTCCTCTCTGAAGCATTTTTTTTAAGAGATATTCCTTGTCTGTTTCTCCCCCATCCATTTTTAATAACTGCCGATTATAACAATTGGATACAACATCCATCATGCCTAAGGACCATGCAAACTCAGCCAATCGTCCACTTTGTTCATAATTGAGCTTCGGAGTATTTAGTTTCCGTATTTTCTTTTTAGCGAATTCGTGTTCACCTTTTTGCAAGGCATCCTCAACCTGGTTTAAACTTTTTCCAATAACACGCCATTCTTTTTTTTCCTCTCTACTGATTCTGTTACCCGTAACAAAAGGTAAAAAGGAAGCTGCCAAGCCTGTCAACAAAGCGAGATAAACAGGATATTTCATGGTCTTCATTTGGTGGTTGAGATAAGTATCAGCAACTAGCCCAAGGCTAAAAACGAGAAACAACAGCACAAAAGATAAATTGAGCTTTCCACATAGCGACTTTATTGGCCAGATTCCTATAGCGACCACCAGGTGACTGTTAAAGGCCATTCTCAGCACAAGAAGCCACAGGGATAGCACGATTCCTGGGAAAATACTGTTGAGCGGAATTTCCCAAGTCCACTTTTGATCCATATGAACACCAAACCATGCACTCAGTATAATCAGAAAACTAATGAAAAAAATAAAAGGGTTAAAAACGTGTTCCAGTAAATAGGCTGCTATATAGAAAAAGATGAGGCACCAAAAAAAATGGATGATACTCAAGTTAAAAAAACCGTTAATGATAGACACGGCATTTTGTCTCTTGAAAACTATTTGATTGAGCGTTTTTGTTTCTTTGTACTCTTTGTAAGCCAATTGCAGTTTCAGGGATACTTCTCTCGAAATTTCAGGATCATCCAGTAAGTACGGGTTTCTGGCTAAATCCTCCGCTAAAACCTGAGGCAATCTGCCTTTATACTTTTCAGTCTGAATTAAATCTATTAATTTCAATAACTTACTGTGTTTTTGCTGCTCGAGTTCATCTTTGCTTTTTGTAATGCTGAATGTAAATAGACCAATGAATATCACTGCAAGCAGAGTTCCAAATACGGGAAGGGTTCCCATACCCGTTGCCGTTTCTTTTTCTGGAAAAATATACATCAACAGTTCCTTTGCTTTACATGTACCCAATCCTTATTTTATGAGATCTATAGTACTTCATTTGTCGATTTTTCTCAACGCCACCTTATGTCTTGCCGATATACGACAGGATCTTTTCTCTCATTATTCCAACAAGAGAATGGGTTCCACATATTAATAAGGGTTCTTTGATCAAGTCATCCAGGTTTTCAATCGTGTTAACTCCAGCTAACTTGTACTCTTGAAAAGGAATTGAATTGACGATATGGCCACCCCATGCATAGATATTTTTTGTAATCGGACTAAAACACTTTTTAAATATCATTGGTTTCCTTTTGCCTGTCAATCCAAATAGGATATTTATTTGTGATATTCCTCTGTTTTTCATCCATTTTAACGTATCCAGCCAGGCTGCTTCGTTGTGCGCCGTATCGAAGAAGTACTTTTCTGCCATTATTTCTCTTCTGCCTGGTAACTGCCTGAAAGGTTTTAATGTAAGATCAAAATAACCCGAAATGGCATCAACAAGAGTGAAATTATCGCTATAACTCTTTGTGGCAGGGAAAAGAACAAGTTCGGGTGAGACTCTTTCTATGGTATCTCTTACTTTAGGAAACTCCAACAAGCAACTTGGTAGAAAAAAGGGTTTGCCTTTTCGACAAATCTGCACTTTTTCAAAGGCAATATCTTCGATCGTGTTTCCTAAAAATTTCTGATGATCCAGGGCAACTGAGGTAATGGCACTGCAAGTGGGGTCCAGGGCATTCACCGCGTCCAGCCTTCCGCCCATACCCACTTCAAAAATGGCATACTTACATTGCTTCATCTTGAACAAAACACAGGCAGTTAAAAATAACCATTCGAAATAAGTAAAGTTTCCATCTGTTTTACTTAAAATTTCACCATAGGCCAATTGCCAGTATTTATCGTCTATCCATTTTCCCTGAATTGAAATTCGCTCTCTAATATTGACCAAATGAGGAGAAATAAACAAACCTGTACCCTCTCCAAAACGATCAGCGAGATGAAAGGACACCGTCCCTTTGCCGTTGGTTCCACCCATAGTGAATGCTTGAAAATGACGGTCAGGCCGATTCAGTTGATCCAGAGCTTTTGAAACTCTTTCCAGTCCGGGTTTAAAAGAAAGCCAATCATTGGTTTGATTCAATACGTCAAAAATGGATCTCAAAACAGGTATAACCTACTTAATTTATATAATTAAAATCCGACATAGCAAGAGAACTGATGCCTCAAGTGTTTTTTGAGTCTGTAAAAGCCTTACATGTTTGGCTGAATTCTGTCATTTACTGTTTTTCTTTGTGTTATGCGATTGATTTTGGCCGACTTCTTTACCTTCCGACATTTTACATTGACCATCAAAAACAGCACCCGGTTTGATTTCCAGTTTCTTGACATTGATATCGGCAAGTAGTTTGCCACCTTCTTCTATTTGTAAGAACTCACAATTAGAAATTTTACCGTTCACTTCACCGAGTACAATGCACTCTCCTATATCCAGGTCGCCTTCCACTTTAGCGGTTTTACCCACTACCAGTTGACCTCTGGAGTGAATTTCTCCCTTGAATTCGCCATCGATTCTCAATTTTTCGTTAAAGGTCAGCTTACCTTCTATCCTGGTTCCTTCCAATATGACTCCGCTCATTTTATTTGTACTCATTTGGTCACCTCTTCTCCTGTCAGGCATTCGTATATGCGTTGTAGTTCTTCTTCACTTCCATACGGTATGGCTATTTTACCTTTTTTTTGATTTCCTTGAATAACAACTTTCAAACCGACAAATTGCGACATTCTTTTCTCAGCCCGCTTGAAAAAGGGGTCTTTTTTGCGGGGTTCCTTTTTCTTCTTTGACTGTTCCTTGAACATCTGAACCTTTTTTTCCAAAGCGCGAACACTCAAGCCTTTTGCCTCCACTTCACGAGCCAGGGAAATGGCTACACGGGCACTGTCAACAGTGATCAGGGCTTTTGCATGTCCAAAGCTAATTTTCCTCTGTTGAATCATTGACTGTATATCACTCGGTAACCTTAACAATCTCAAGGTGTTAGCAATATTTGCCCTGCCCTTGCCAAGTTTCTTTGCCATTTTTTCCTGGGTCATGTCCTGTTGTTCCATCAGGTTTTTATAGGCCATGGCCTCTTCAATAGGGTTGAGGTTCTGTCTTTGGATATTTTCGATTAAGGCCCAGGACATGGCTTCTTCTTCAGAAGCGTTTTTTATAACTGCGGGTATTTTTTCATATCCGGCTAATTGGCTGGCTCTCCATCTTCGCTCCCCTGCAATCAGAAGATAGCCCTTTTTGTCTTTGGTCACCACGATGGGTTGAATAATGCCATTTTCACGAATGGAATCTGCCAATTCTTTGAGTTTTTCAGTCTCAAACGTCTTTCTAGGTTGGTGAGGGTTGGGTTTGATGAGATCCATATCGATATTGAGTACCTTGTGCTTGTCATCCTCAGCAATATCGGGGATGAGTGATTTCATGCCTCTACCCAGCGCTAATCTTCTGCCCATTCAAAAACTCCTTTGCTAATTTTAAGTATGCTTGTGCTCCCTTACTCTTGATATCGTATAACATAGCGGGTTTCCCAAAACTCGGAGCCTCACTTAAACGAACATTTCTGGGAATAACGGTTTTATAAAATTTATCGCCAAAATAGTTCTTCACTTCCTCGTAAACCTGATTGGAGAGGTTCGTTCGTTCAGAGTACATGGTTAGGAGGATGCCTTCAATTTGCAAGCTTGAATTGATTCTCTTTTTAACTTGATTGATGGTTCGCACCAAGTCTCCTACACCTTCCAAAGCGTAGTACTCCGCTTGTATGGGAATCACCAGGGAATCACTGGCCGCAAGCGCGTTGACGGTTAGTAAGCTCAAGCTGGGCGGACAATCGATAAAAATATAATCGTAGTCTAATGGCGTTTCATCGATCATATCTTTAAGGATGTATTCCCTGCCCACTTCATGTACAAGTTCCACTTCAGCCGCGGCCAAATCCCTGTTTGCCGGAATAACCTGCAAATTTTTTAATTCCGTCTGATGGATAACTTGATCCCATGTCACCATTCCACCTAAAAGGTGATAGACGTGATACTGCAAATCATCCTTGTCTATATTTAATCCACTACTGGTATTACCTTGCGGATCGAAGTCGATTACCAGAATTTTTTGATCTAAAACCGCCAATGACGCGGCCAGATTAATGGCAGTCGTTGTCTTTCCAACTCCACCTTTTTGATTCACAACCGATAGAATCTTTGGCATTTACTTCCCCTGTTCTTTGTGTTTTTTAATAAAGACATGCAAAATTGCCAGCGCACTTGGGTACATACCACTGATTCTCGAGGCTTGATCCAAAGTTTCAGGCTGTACATTCTTCAATTTTTCCACCACTTCACTGCTCAATCCAGGAATGTCATCATATTTGAAATCAGAGGGTATTTTCAACTGCTTTAAATTTTCAATCTTAGCTATTTCTTCGCGTTCTTTCGCTATATAGGGCGCATACCTTATTTTATTCAACAAAATATGGCGGTACTCTGTCTCTATTTTCAGTTCGGGAACGACTTTTTCCAGAAAATCAAAATCACAGCCCGGTTTTCGAAGGATATCCCCTGCCGAAGAGACTTGTTTCAACACCACGCCATGTTGTTCAAATAGCTGCACTTTTTCTTTAGTTGGCTTTATTTTCACATTGTTCAAGCGGCGTTCATCCCTGTCCATGACGCTGTATTTTTCCACTACTTTCTTAAATTGCTCCTCATCGACCAAGCCCAGCTCAAAAGCCTTTGGCGTCAATCTCTCATCCACGGTATGCACATCCAAAATAAGGCGATGTTCGGCTCTGGAAGTGAACATCCGATAGGGCTCTTTGGTTCCCTTGGTCACAAGATCGTCAATTAAAACACCCATGTACCCACTTTCACGGGTCACTGTAAAAGGCTCCTTTTGTTGAAAGGCCAGCGCGGCGTTAATGCCGGCCACAAACCCCTGAGCGGCTGCTTCCTCGTAACCCGATGTCCCGTTAATTTGTCCGGCCATATAAAGGCCCTTCACTTTTTTGGTTTCAAGCGTCGGTTTACACTCGGTTGGGTCAATGTGATCGTATTCCACCGCGTAACCCGGGCGAAGCAGCTCTGCCTGTTCCAGACCGGGAATGCTGCGGTACATGCGCCATTGGACATCCACCGGCATGGAAGTCGACATGCCATTGACGTAGATTTCCGACGTCGAGTGGGATTCAGGTTCCAGGAAAATTTGGTGTCTCATGCGGTCTGGAAATTTGACGATTTTATCTTCCAGACTTGGACAGTATCTTGGACCGACACCCTGAATTTCACCTCCATAGAGCGGAGACCGGTAGATGTTTTCTTGGATGACACCATGGGTTTTTTCGTTGGTGTAACCCAAATAGCAACACACCTGTTTAAGCGTGGTTTGCTTCGTTCGATCGGAAAAGAAGAGCGGATCGGGATCACCCCATTGTTCTTCAAACTTAGAAAAATCAATAGTTTGAGCTTTTAAACGCGCTGGCGTTCCGGTTTTCATTCGCCCCATTTTAAAACCAAACGATTTCAAACTATCCGTTAACTGAAGCGATGCGATTTCGTTGGTACGACCTGCGGCATAAACGGTGGATCCAATAAAAATTTTTCCACCGAGGAAGGTACCTGTGGTTACAATGATTTTTTTGGCTTCCAATATATCGCCAGACAGCAGCACCACGCCAGCGACACTGTCACCTTCACTCAATATTTCCGTCACGATTCCCTGACGTATGGAAATATTTTCCACTTGCTCCAGTTTTTTGCGTATCACCTCACGGTAAGCCACTTTATCATTTTGGCTGCGCGGTGCCTGAACGGCAGGACCTCTGCTCTTGTTGAGCAATTTAAACTGGATTCCCGTTGCATCCGCCACCAACGGCATTAAACCTCCAAAAGCATCCAGTTCCCTTACCATGTGCCCTTTGGCCAGTCCGCCAATGGCCGGGTTACACGACATTTGACCGACCATATCCAAGTTAATAGTCAGAACGGTGACCCGCAAACCAAGCTTCGCCGCAGTCCAGGCAGCTTCACAACCGGCGTGACCTGCTCCGATGATGATGATATCTGTATTCATCTTTACTTTCCCAGACAGAAATCGGAAAACATTTGATCGAGAATATCCTCAACCGTGGTTTCTCCCGTCAATTCACCGATTTTACGCCTAAACGTATTCAAATGAGAAGCACATATTTCTTCTCCAAATCCCTGCTGGAGGGATTCAATCGCACTTGCCAGCCAGTTCAAGGCCTCATCCAATGCGTTTTCCTGCCTTTGAGTCACCAGGTACTGCGTGCCAAAATCGCGTTTGAGACGCTTGACAATTTCTATTTTCAATTCAGCAATACTAGCTTCATCTTCAATGGATACAGTTAGTTTGCCTGGAATGACACCTTGATTGTTTAAGTCGCTCTTGGTATGGACCACCAGCAATTTCTCCGGGTCCACCCTTTGCAATTCACTGTAGAGCGGCTGGGGTTCCGCGCTGGGAGTTAAATAGAGGATTATATCCATTTCGTGCAAAATGCCTTTAATGCGATCGATTCCTATTTGTTCCACTTGATCATCCGTTTCCCTCACACCCGCACTGTCAATAAAAACCACCGGGAAACCCTCCAGCTCCACTTCTTCATGCACCAGATCTCTCGTGGTACCGGGAATATCGGTTACAATGGCCCTTTGATGATTACACAGCGCGTTAAAAAGAGAGGACTTACCGACGTTGGTATCTCCGGTCAAGAGAATCCTGAATCCCTCTCGCATTTTATGTGGAAAAACACTGTTTTTGAGAATGACCTTTAATTGAGCTTCGATTGCTTTCAACTTATCCGTAAGCGCAACAACATTCAGTGCATCGATATCCTCTTCCCCATAATCAATGCAAGCCTCTATATGGGCTTGCACGCGCAACACATCCCCTACTGTCTGCTCTAAAAGAGGAACAAGGGGGTTTTCTTCCTGTTTTCGAATTAATTCAGCGTGGTAGCGCGTTTTGGCGTCAATTATAGCCTGCACGTTTTCAGCGTGAAAAAGAGACATTTTGCCACTTAAAACCGCACGAGAGGTAAATTCACCGGGCTTGGCAAGCCGCACACCGGATCGATAAAGTGATTGTAAAACAGCCTCGACCAATACCGGGTTGCCATGACACGTTATTTCAAACATATCCTGTCCCGTATAGGAATAGGGTGCCTTAAAAGGCAGCACAATCACTTCGTCGATAACGCCCCTCTCATCCCGCCATTCCCCCAGCAAGGCCTTCCAAGGCTGGTACGATTTGTGACGACTTTGAAAAAGCGCATCCAATAGCTGCCAGGAATGATCGCCCGATACACGAATGACAGTCAATGGTCCTTTCAGTACCGGTGTCGCGGGTGCCGCAATAATATCAGAGGTTGAGTACATACGTCATTGTTCCACGTGGAACATTTTGCCCCTACTGTTGTGCAGCGCGATAGTCTTTGAGGAATTTTTCAAGACCAATATCGGTTAAGGGGTGTGCAATCATCTGTTTGAGTACCTTGAACGGAAGGGTCGCAATATCGGCTCCGGCTACAGCTGCCTCTGTAACATGCAGAGGACTGCGCACACTGGCTACCAGAATTTCCGTTTCATAGCCGTAATTTTCGTAAATAGCGATCATGTCTGGAATGAGTTCTATACCCGGCTGATCGATATCATCCCATCGACCGACAAAAGGCGACACAAAACGCGCACCGGCTTTTGCCGCCAATAGAGCCTGAGCCACTGAAAAACAGAGTGTGACATTAAAGTCGATGCCTTCAGGAGTCAGCTTGCTGACTGTTTTCAAACCCGCTTCTGTCAATGGGACCTTGACGACGATATTGTCGTGCAGTTTGGCAACTTCCTGAGCCTCTTTCATCATCCCCTCAAAGTCGGTACTGATGACTTCCGCGCTAATGGGTCCATCGACGATGCTGCAAATTTCGGCGATCACTTCATCGCGGCTGAGACCCTGTTTGGCGACCAGACTTGGATTGGTGGTAACGCCATCGATTAAACCGAGGTCGGCTGCCTGCCTTATTTCATCTAAATTAGCGGTATCTAAGAATAATTTCATGTTGTCTCCTCTTCTGAAATAATATCTTCATCGGGTATGAGACCTATTCCGATCACCCGGTCACTTTTGTCATCGAGCTGAATGAGCCTGACGCCCTGTGTCACCCGACCTAAATTTCGAACATTGGAAAGATCCATCCGGATGAGTTTACCCAGCTGACTCATCAAAAGAACCGATGTGGATTTCACCAGATATTTGACACCGGCTATGGGTCCCGTTTTTTCGTTGACACGCATGTTCAACAGTCCCTGTCCTGCGCGTGATTGCGTGCGATACTCATCAATAAGCGTGATTTTACCATAACCATTGGCACTCACTGACAAAAGTCGTCCCAGTTCTCCGTGAACAATCGCCATTTCGACCACTTCATCTTCGTTTTGAAGTTTTATGCCTCTCACGCCCATGGATGTTCGACCTGATGCCCTTATTTGTTTTTCATCGAATCGGATAGCTTTACCCATTCGGGTTGCCAGTAAAAGTTCCGATTGTCCGTCGCTTTCCTTAACTGTAATCAGCTCGTCACCTTCGTTAATCGTAATGGCGCGAATGCCTGCATTGCGAATGTGTTTAAAGGCCGACAGCTTGGTTTTCTTGACAAGTCCCTTTTTGGTGGCAAAAACGAGGTTGACATCATCTGTAAATTCACGTACGGAATAGAAAACCAGTGGTTTTTCTTCTTTTTCAAAGTCGATAAAATTGACAATGGCTTTTCCTCTGGTGGCGGGATCGGCTTGTGGCACTTGATGAATTTTCAAGCGGTGGACTTTGCCTAAATTGGTAAAAACCAACAGAAAATCGTGGGTTGATCCGATGAAAATATCCTTCACAAAATCTTCTTCGTGGGTCTTCATACCCAAGCGGCCTTTACCGCCACGACGCTGTTCCTTGTAAATACTAACCGGCGTTCTTTTAATATAACCCTGATTGGAACATGTCAGTACCACTTGTTCATCGGCGATCAAATCTTCAATGTTAAAACTGCCTTTAAAGTCTCTTTCAATGACAGTGCGTCGCTCATCACCGTACTTTTTGGTGATTTCAGCTGTTTCGTCAATTAACACCTTTTTTAGAATTTCCTCGTTTTCGAGGATCGCTCTGAGTTCTTTAATCTTCATGAGAATTTCTTCATATTCTCTGACGATCGCGATTCGTTCCATTCCGGTCAATTTCTGCAGCCGCATTTCCAGAATGGCTTGTGCCTGAATTTCCGTGAAGTCCCAGGTTTCCATCATGGTTGTACGCGCTTCAGCAGGTGTTTTGGATGCCCGAATCATGGCAATCAATTCATCGAGAATATCCAGCGCTTTGACAAACCCCTCTAATATGTGGGCTCTCGCTTCAGCTTTTCGCAGAAGGAAATTGGTTCGTCGAATGACAATTTCTTTTCTAAAAGCCACAAATTGAGAAATCATCTCTTTTAGATTGAGTACTTTAGGCTGATTATCAACTAAACAGAGCATGATAATTCCAAAGGTCGACTGCAGAGGAGTGTATTGAAAGAGTTTATTCAAAATAACTACCGGGATTTCCCCTCTCTTCAATTCAATGACAATTCTCATACCCTGCCGATCGGATTCATCCCGCATTTCAGAAATACCCTCTACTTTCTGAGTTCGTACAAGATCGGCTATCTTTTCTAAAATGCGTATTTTATTGACCATGTAGGGAATTTCATCGACAACAATTCGATCTCGTTGATCGTCATCGAATTTTTCAAAATGCGTTTTAGCCCGAACGACAACTTTCCCGCGTCCTGTGCGATAGGCACTTTCAATACCATCCACACCGCAGATAATACCGCCTGTGGGAAAATCGGGTCCTTTCACGTATTGCATCAATTCTTCATTGTCAATTTGGGGATTTTTTAAATATTCAAGGATAGCCTGATGACATTCGTTTAAATTGTGTGGAGGAATATTGGTTGCCATACCAACAGCAATGCCAGAGCTTCCGTTAACCAGCAAATTGGGAAAACGCGTGGGAAGAACCATGGGTTCCTGAACCTGTTCATCAAAATTGGGCTGCCAATCGACCGTGTCTTTGTCGATATCACTGAGCATTCCCTCAGCCAAGGCTTGTAAACGCGCTTCGGTGTAGCGATAGGCCGCCGCGCGATCCCCATCGATGTTTCCGAAATTACCCTGACCGTCTACCAATGGATATCGCAAATTCCAGGGTTGTGCCAAACGCACCAGAGCATCGTAAACAGCTGAATCACCATGGGGATGGTATTTCTTCAAGACTTCACCAACCACCCCTGCGCATTTTGAGAAACGCCTGTTGGACAAAAGACCCTCTCTAAACATGGCATAAAGAATACGGCGATGAACCGGTTTCAAACCGTCTCTCGCATCGGGAAGTGCACGGCCTACAATCACGCTCATGGAGTAATCCATGTAGGCTTCTTTCATTTCGTGGATGATGCTTATTGATTTCTCAGGTTTCATTTTTTTCTCCATTTAGACATCGAGGTTCTGAACATTCAAGGCATTATCCTGAATAAACTTTCTTCGAGGTTCAACTTCATCTCCCATGAGAACCGAAAACAGATTGTCTGCTTCCACAGCATCCTCAATTTTCACTTTGAGGAAGACGCGCTTTTCCGGATTGAGTGTCGTATCCCAAAGTTGATCCGGATTCATTTCACCTAAACCTTTAAAACGCGTAATGGTCAATTTATTGCGCGTAATATGATTAATTTCACGCAGCAATTGATCTTTATTCTCAACCGAAATTTTTTCGCCCGATTTCAAAATAATATGGAAACTGGTTTGGTTAAATTGGTCAAGTTCTCTGAAAAAGCGTTTGAGTGTTTTAAATTCCGGACTGTGAATGAAATGAAAATCTATTTTTATTTGATGTTGATGTCCCTTGTGTTGAACACCCATGTTGAGACAGAAACTTTCATATTCATCGTCTTCTTCGATACTTTCAAACTTCAGATGGCATTTTTCAAGTTTTTCTGCCAGTTTGACGAGATTATTTTTTTCTTTGAAAAACTCCAAATTATCCGGGACATATTCCAATAACAGCTCAAGCACAGGAATTGAAATACCCTTTCTTGAGAGCAACTGTAACAATTCCTGTTCTTTCTTGAGCAATTTGATTTTTGGAATAAACTCTTCAGCTTTAAGTTTTATGTCTTTTGAAAGGATGTGTATGGCTGTTTCCGAAGGAATGAGTGATAGCAGGTATTCCTGTAAAACATCGGAGTTGGAAATGTACTTTTCACTTTTACCTTTCTTGACCCGGAATAAGGGAGGCTGTGCAATATAGAGATAACCGCGTTCAATGATTTCTGGCATCTGCCTGTAGAAAAAAGTGAGCAAAAGAGTTCGGATGTGGGCTCCATCCACATCGGCATCGGTCATGATCACAATTTTGTGGTATCTCAGCTTTTCAATGGAAAATTCTGTATGGATACCTGTACCGAGTGCTTTAATGAGATGTTTAATTTCATCCGATGAAATGACCTTGTCGAATCTGGCTTTCTCTACATTGAGTATCTTTCCTTTTAACGGGAGAATAGCTTGATTCGTGCGATCGCGACCACTCTTGGCGGAGCCGCCAGCAGAATCCCCTTCCACAATGAAAATCTCTGATTTTTCTGGATCTTTCTCCTGACAATCAGCCAATTTACCGGGCAGGCCACCCATATCCAGTAAACCTTTTCTGCGTGTCAGTTCACGGGCTTTACGGGCAGCTTCACGGGCTGTGGCAGCTTCGACGATTTTACTGATAATATTTTTGGTTTCCTTTGGATTTTCCTCAAAATATCGACTTAACTCGCTTTTGGAAACCGATTCGACAATACCCTTGACTTCATTGGATACCAGTTTGTCTTTAGTTTGAGAAGAGAATTTAGGATCCGGTACTTTAACCGAAACAACAGCTGTCATACCTTCCCTGATATCTTCACCACTTAGCTGAACTTTGATATTTTTTGGCAGGGGATTTTTGGCGATGTAATTGTTGAAACTTCTGGTTAGAGAACCTTTCAATCCGACCAGATGCGTACCGCCATCTCTATTTTTAATGTTATTGGTAAAACAGAGAATATTTTCTTGATAACTTCTTGTCCATACCAGAGCGCAATCCACTGTGACATCGTCTTTCGTGACAGTGAATTCTATGGGTTCAGTTATTAAAAATTCTTTATTTTTTGCGAGGAACTTCACATAGGAGGCAATTCCCCCGCTGAATTCGAAATTGTGACTCTTACCGGAACGCTCATCGATTATTTTAATATGAACACCTTCGTTGAGAAAACTGAGTTCACGCAGTCTTTCACTTAAAATGTCAAAACTGAAATCGGTTATTTCAAAAATGCTTTCATCTGGTAAAAAACGCACACGAGTACCCGTTTTTTTTGCATTCCCTATTATTTTTATAGGTTCTAATGGGACGCCTTTTTCGTATTTTTGATAGTAGAGATTGCCGTTTCTGCGAATTTCCATTTCCAGCTCTTTGGAGAGAAAATTGACACATGAAACACCGACACCGTGGAGACCACCGGAAACTTTATAACTGTTGGAGTCAAACTTACCACCTGCATGCAGCACAGTCATGATCACTTCAGCTGCCGATCGCCCTTCTTCCTTGTGATTTTCAACAGGAATCCCTCTGCCGTTATCCTCAACCGTTACAGAACCGTCTACATGTAGTGTAACCTGAACGAGATCACAATAGCCTGCTAAAGCTTCATCTATAGCATTATCAACTACTTCATAAACCAGTTGATGTAATCCTGAACCGTCGTCAGTATTACCAATGTACATTCCGGGTCGTGTTCTAACGGCCTCGAGATCTTTGAGTACCTTGATTTGTTCTGCACCGTAGGATTCTGTCATTTATTTACCCCAATGGATGGATTGTTCCATTCTTGACTTCAAATCCAGATGAAAGACAAGAATGATCTATTTTAGCATATTTTGTTGAACTTATTAAAATTTGCCCTTTGTCTCCAAGATAATGCATCAGTTTCGACAATCTCTTTTGGTCGAGTTCTGAACGAATATCATCTAATAAAAAGATGGGATATAGTTGGTTTTCCATGAATTCTTTTTTTCTGGCGGCGCACAGGAGAGCTAATATCATAGATCGTATCTGTCCCGAAGAACTGAATTTCCTGGATGGACTATCGTTCATATAAAACAATAAATCATCCAAATGAGGGCCCATGAGTTGTCTTTTATAAAGCAGCTCTTTAGGCGATGACTCAATAAATCGCTTCTCATAGGAATCGCGATCGACGCTATTTTTAATTTGATATTTCAAATAAACGCGTTCATTTTCAGAAAAAACATCGCGATAGATGCTGTTAAAATAAGGCTGAATACGGGCAATGTATTCGATTCTCTTTGTAATGAGTTCACAGGCAATGGGAAGGAGTGTTTGCTTAAAACTCTTATAAAGATGCCTGTCTGGATGATGGCTGAGTAATATTTTTTTTAAATTTTGTCTATTTCTTCGATATTGGCTCAATAAGCTGAGATAACGCGAATCGCCCATTCCGATGAGTTGATCCAACAATCTTCTCCTGTCGTCAGGTGAACCAAGAATGATACGCTTACTTGCAGCGTGAAATATCAAAACCGAACCAACTTTCAGGTAATCGAGTGTTTTTTCTTTTTTTGAATTAATAAAACGAGCCGACCCTTTGTTCCTGTACTGAAACTCCATCGACCAAGCCATGTGTTTCTTCATTAGAATGCCGCTGATATTCATGTATTTATTGCCAAAAGAAATACAGTCTATCAAGTTGTGCGTTCTAAAACTCCTTGAAGTTAAAAGGGTATAAACTGATTCCAGGATATTGGTTTTACCTTGACCGTTCACACCATAAAATACGCTTATACCCGGTTTAAGATGGAGTTGGTTCGATTGTAAATTGCGAAAATGAGTATAGTTTAATTCTTTGATCCACAAAGTTTATCCACTGATCTTCATGGGCATAATAATATGCTTGTAATCGTAAGGGAGATCATCCTTTAAAATTCGGAAAAGACCCTGACTTCCGGAGTTTCGGAGATACATTTCAATGTAGTCGCAAGTCATGTTCTTTAAAAAGTCATAAAAGTAATTGACGTTGTAACCCACTTCAAAGCTTTCATCATTGTAATCAATGGCTACTCTATCTTTGGAAGACCCCCGTTGACTGTTGACAAGAATCACATTCATGGAACCGGAGGAAAACTGGATGCGAACAAGTTTTGATTTATCACTTAGAAAAACCATTTTTCTTCTCATAATTTCAAGTAATTGAACGCGATTGAGCTGGAAAACTTTATCGTTATTAATGGGAATGGCCCTGTGATAGTCCGGAAATTTACCATCGATCACTCTTGAAAAGAGTATGCGGTCTGAAAATTTAAAAAAGAGCCTGTTTTCTTCAAAGCCAAGTAGTACCTTTTCATCGTTTCCGGTTGTACCGATCATCTTTTTCAGTTCCAAAATGGTTTTTCGAGGTATTAATTGTTCGAGTTCAAAATCCTCATCCTCTAAATTCGCTTTTAATATGGACATGCGATGCGTATCGGTTGAAACCATTTCAAGAAGACCGTCCTTAATTTTGAAAAAACAACCATTCAAAGCATATTTATGAGAGTCAGCTGATATTGAAAACAACACTAGACTGAGACATTCCGAAAAAAAGCCACTGTCAAGAGCCAGCGCTCCTTTGAAGTCGTAACTGGGTATGGTGGGAAAATCTTCAACACTCATGGTTTCGATATCGTCAAATTGAATTTTACCCTCACCTGCAGAGACATTGAGCAGTGTGCCCTCGTTCAGGGAAAAAGTCATCAATTGTTCTGAACATGTACCCAAAATATCCTGCATTTTTAACGCATCAATCGTGAACATGCCAGGTTCGATAACTTGAGCTGGACATTTACATATAAAACCGATATCGAGATCGGTGGATTTGAGTGTCAGTTGATTGTTATATGCTTCTACTAAAACATTTGACAAAATAGGCATCGTACTCTTTTTTTCGATGACCCCTTTGATAAGAGATAGTTCACTGTGTAACATTTGACGATTGACTATAAATTCCATAATACAAAACCTTATATTTTTTTATTTTTCAGTAATCTATATTATAACCTGTTGAAACTGTGGAAAACTCGTAAAAAGTGAGAGTTTTTTTGCATTACTTCCTGTGGAAAACTCTAAATCGATGTGGATAACTTGTCAATAACTGTTGAAATCTTTAAAAAATCGCTTTTTATGAACATTTTTCAACAATTACTGTGGAAAAAGCCTGTGGAAACCTGTGGAAAACTTCATATTTCCAACAATAACAAACCAATTCTTATAAAGAGTAATGTGGAAAACTATCTCAATGAGCGCTCTATGGATTGGATCATCGCTTGAGCTTGTTTGTCGGTATTCAAGCTTTTTTCTATTTTCTGAATGGAGTGAAGAACAGTGGAATGATGTTTGTTTCCAAAAGCCACACCTATTTCAGGTAGAGACATACCAGTTAACTGTCGTGTCAGATACATAGCGATTTGTCTTGGTTGTGCAATTTTCTTTGAGCGGCTTTTTGATAGAAGATCTTTTCTCGAGATACGAAACTGTTCGGCAACAAGACTCTGAATGTGCTCGCATGAAATGAATGTGGTTTCATCACTAACCATATTTTTAAGACACCGTTTTGCTAAATCCAGATCAATGGGTCTTTTGTTCATCGAGGCATAGACGATAATTTTATTTAAAGGTCCTTCCAGTTCTCTGATATTTCTTTTAAATTTATTGGCAATATAGAGCAGGACATCATCCGGAATGTTAATTTGCTTGTGTTCCGCTTTCTTTTTCAGAATAGCAATCCTTGTTTCAAGGGCAGGTGGATTGATATCGGCAATTAAACCCCATTGAAATCGACTGACGATTCGATCTTCCAGTCTTTTGAGTTTGGAAGGTTCACAGTCACTTGTCAATACAATTAGACAATGCTGGGAGTGGAGAGAATTGAATGTATGAAAAAACTCTTCTTGAGTTGCTTCTTTTCCACTGAGAAATTCAATGTCGTCAATTAAAAGAATATCCACATTTCTAAAATCATTTCTAAATGCGTTGACCTTGTTTTTCGAGAGGGAGTAAATGTAGCGATTGGTGAACTCCTCGCTGGTTGTCAAGCAGATGTTGAGGTGGGGTTGTGTGTCTATGAGCTTTTTAGCTATGGCGTGAAGAAGATGACTTTTACCAAGTCCGGATGGTCCGTGAATATAGAGTGGATTGTAGGAGTTTGAGGGGTTTTCAGCCACAGACAGAGCTGCAGCATGGGCAAACTGATTGTTTTTTCCAACTACAAATTGGTCAAAAGTGTAATTTCTGAACAGTTTGATATTTGAGCGAACACTTTTTTTGTTTTTTGAGTCAGAAGCCGTTTTTGATTGACATTCATTTGGTTCATTTTCACTGAGGATACAAATGGCAAAATCAGGGCTTTTACCAAGAGAAACGGCGATTTGGTGAATACGGTCGCAGTAGTTCTCTTCTATAAAACTAATCGTCGTAGGATCCTTTTTGGAAATTTTCAATTCAAAATCATCTTCACTCAGGAAGGTCATATCTTCGAAGTAGCATTCTATTTCTTCTGAAGTAATGGTCTTTCTAAGTTCAGACAATATCTTTTCCCAAAGATTAGACAATGATCTCCCCTAAAACAAATGTAAACCACGCAAAAAAATAAACTCTATTGTAAATAAAAAATTTATTCACCAACACAACTGACTGCTTTCGATACACAACTCCACTGGAGGGAAAAAAGCCATATTTCATGACTATTTAATTTTGCCCATCAGCAATGAAATAATCAGGTGTGTGCCAGCATGGGAAACAAAGATTACCACAACCAAAAAACGGATTCAAGCAGGTATTTTAAAAAATATAAGTTATTCTATTTCAATAACTTATTAAATTATAAAAATAAATCATTTGCAATCATAAAATTAGCGTTTCCTGAGGATTTAAGGTTACCGTGACGCATAAATTCTTTTAAAAAACAAGCTTTTTTTAAAGAAAAATATAAGTTCAATAACTCGAAAAAATAGCGATATTTTGGATGTTTTTCTTTCAAAATTCAATGCATTTTCTATACGAAAATAAGGTTTTTTTGTAAAGGTTTTCTAACGATTCAGATAGAGTATTGTCAATGAATCAAAAAAACGTATAATTGTATGTAGGACAAAAAAAGTCCTATTTATAAAGGTCGGGTCGAGATGCTGAGTATACCAAAAGAAATGGATTATGGGATACTGATTTTGCTTGAATTAACACAGGCGAGAAAGAATCAGGTTATCGCAGCCACAAAAATGGCAGAGAAAACGGGTTTGCCCTATCAGCATGTTGCAAAATTGATGAAAAAGCTTCAAAGGGGTGGCGTTTTAGAGTCGGTTATGGGTCCCAAGGGGGGGTATCGTCTGCAGCAATTACCCGAAGAAATAACTTTAAATGACATCTATAATGTGCTATTTGGGAAAGTGTCGTTAACAGATTGCACAAGGGATCATTCAGTTCAAAAAGGATGTCTGAAAAAAAACACATGTTCTCTTGTACCTCACGTAACTATGATCAATCAGATTATTAAACAAGAGTTTTCAAGAATAACGTTGTCAAAATTAAATGAGAAAAATGTGACATCGATTGGAGTTTAAGATGAAGAGTATCTATATGGATTATCAAGCAACAACGCCGGTTGATCCAAGAGTTTTGGAAACAATGCTGCCCTATTTCAGTCAGCATTTTGGAAATGCAGCCAGTAGAAATCACGAACATGGCTGGGAAGCGGAGAAGGTTGTCGATTCGGCGCGTGAAACCATATCCAAAGCAATAGGAGCTGCAAATCCATCTGAAATCATTTTTACTTCAGGTGCCACCGAAAGTGACAATCTGGCAATTCTCGGTCTTGCAAGAATGTATCAAAAAAAAGGCAAGCATGTCATTACGGTCAAGACGGAACACAAAGCCGTTCTGGACGCTTGTGCTCAATGGGAATATGAAGGTGGGAAAGTTACCTATCTCGATGTGGATAAAAAGGGTTTTATTCGTTTGGAAGAGTTGGAAAGTGCCATTCAGGATGATACCATTCTGGTTTCCGTGATGCATGCCAACAACGAGATAGGCGTTCTACAGCCCATTGAAAAAATAGGAGCCATAACAAGGAAGAAAGGAATCTTCTTTCATACAGACGCAACTCAAAGCCTGGGTAAAATACCCATCGATGTGGAAGCCATGGGCATTGACCTGCTTTCCATGTCAGCTCATAAAATATACGGTCCCAAAGGTATAGGTGCCCTCTATGTTCGAAAGAGAAAACCGCGCGTAAGATTGACACCTCTCATTCACGGTGGTGGTCATGAACGGGGAATGCGCTCTGGAACACTTAACGTACCTGGAATTGTAGGCTTGGCAAAGGCCATTGAACTGTGCTGTGATAACATGCAGGAACAACAGGCAAGGATCAGGAAATTAAAAGACCGTCTGTACAAAGGTTTGAAAAAAGAACTCGATGAACTCTATCTCAACGGTGATATGGAGCGGAGTCTGCCAGGTAACCTGAATCTGTCGTTTGCTTATGTTGAAGGTGAATCCCTGATGATGGGTATTAAGGAAATATCGGTATCCTCTGGATCTGCCTGTACTTCGGCATCACTGGAGCCGTCGTATGTCTTGCGGGCACTCGATATTGGAGATGACCTGGCTCACTCATCCATTCGCTTTAGTATTGGACGATTTACAACGGAAGAGGAAATAGATTACGTCATTAAGCGCGTGGTGGAAGAAGTGAAGAAATTAAGAGACATGTCCCCTTTGTATGAAATGGTCAAAGAGGGAGTCGACTTGTCAAAAATCAACTGGACAGCACATTAAGGAGAAGGATATGGCTTACAGTAAAAAAGTGATAGATCACTACAACAACCCCAGAAATGTGGGTAGTATGGATAAAAAAGATGAATTTGTCGGAACCGGAATTGTGGGAGCTCCCGAGTGCGGCGATGTCATGAAGCTCCAAATTCGGGTGGAAAAAGACAAAATAGTGGATGCCAAGTTCAAAACATTTGGTTGTGGCAGTGCCATTGCATCTTCATCCCTGGCAACCGAGATGTTAAAGGGAAAAACCATCAACGAAGCAGCGGAAATAAAAAATACGGCAATAGTTGAGGAACTGAGCCTTCCTCCAGTAAAAATACACTGTTCTGTGTTGGCGGAAGATGCCATAAAAGCTGCTATTAAAGATTACCGTGAGAAAAAGTGAGATTGAGATGTTGAAAATAACCGATCGCGCTCAAGACGAGCTGAAGCGGATTATGCGGGAAGAATGTACGGATGACAGTACCGGCATTAGATTGGGAATAAAAGGCGGGGGATGTTCCGGTTTTAATTACGTGATGCAGTTTGAAAAGGAAAAGAGAGATTTTGATACCGTTTTCAACGAAGAACACACGCCTATTTTCATTGACGCCAAGTCGCTGATGTATCTTGAAAACATGGAAATTGACTTTGAGTCCGATATCCTGAACAGCGGCTTTAAATTCATCAACCCCAATGCCTCCAAGACATGTGGTTGTGGAACCTCCTTTTCTGTTTAAGAACATGTCTAAAAACGTCGATTGGGCTCCTGATCTAACGAGTGAAACCATTTTAGGCAGAAACAGTTTTGCACTCTTTGGTTTACCTGTACAGCTGGAGATAGATGAAGATATACTGGAGGAAAGATATCTGAAATGGACCCAAAAGGCACATCCCGATCGCAATATCGACCATCAGGAATGGGCGATCCTGTTGACTTCGAGAATCAATCAAGCTTATGTGGAGTTGACGAATTTCAGATTGAGAGCCGAACTGTTTTTAAAAATAAAAACGGGTTCAGAACACCCATCTGAAAACAGAAAAGCTCTTCCAAAAGGTTTTTTGAAAGAAGTTTTTAAATGGAACGAACTGCAGGAAGACGGCAGTCTCTCAATAGATGAAGTGGAAGACCGCTACGATAACTGCCTGGATGATCTAATTGCCCTGTCGAAACAGGAACCATTGGATGAAAAACGCTTCACAGAGCAGATGAACAGTTTAAAATATTTGGAAAATTTAATCACGGCAGAAGAAAAATGAACAACAAAGTTATAGGCATTGATCTTGGAACGACTCACACACTGGCGGCCCATTATGAGGACGGCGCTTTACACGTCTTCAATCCCGATGATCCCCTGATACCATCTGTGGTTTCCTACCCGGGAGATAATCGCGTTTTGGTGGGAAAAGAAGCGCTGGAATATGCAAAAAAAGATCCGGAAAACACGGTATTCAGTGTCAAGCGCTTTATGGGTAAAGGAGACGATCAGCTGGATTTACACCATCATCGCTTTCCCTTTTCTCTGCACACCCATCAGGGTCTTTGGCAGGTTCGAATTCGCGAGCGCTGGGTCAGTCCGCAGGAAATATCTGCCCATATCCTCAAACAGGTACTGGCAAGTCTTGGCGATTTTTCGGGAGAAGTTCAAGCTGTCATAACCGTTCCGGCCTATTTTAACGATGCACAGAGACAGGCCACCCGTGACGCGGGAAAAATAGCGGGATTGAGGGTCATGCGGATTATCAATGAGCCCACTGCGGCGGCATTGGCTTACGGTTTACACGAAATTAAATCGGGCACGGTAGCCGTTTACGATTTGGGAGGCGGAACCTTTGACTTTTCACTTTTAAAGGTCACCAACGGTGTTTTTCGTGTCTTGAGTACCCACGGAAACACCTTCTTGGGCGGAGACGATTTTGATGAAGCGTTGATGGCCGATATGCTGGAAAAAAAGGGAATGTCCATGTGCCAACTCAATCAGAAGGAGCTTCACGACCTTAGAATTCATGCGAAAACCATTAAAGAGACGCTTACAGAAAAGGAAGAAGTAACAGAATTAATCAAGGTTGGAAAACACGAAATGGAAGTGTCTTATACCCGGGAGACCTTCAACCAGCTTATTCAGCCTTTTGTCAAACACACCTTGGATTCATGTCAAAAAGCGCTTAGAGACGCAGGTAAACGCAAACGCGACATCAGCCATGTTATTTTAGTGGGTGGATCTTCAAGGGTTCCTCTTGTGAGAGAGATGCTGAAGTCCTTCTTCAAAAAGGAACTGTTCTGCTCGCTCAATCCGGATTACGTTGTGGCAATGGGTGCGGCCATGCAGGCTTCGTTAATACACGATTCGGTACAGGATATGCTCCTGATGGATGTAACGCCTTTGTCCATTGGCCTGGAAACGGTAGGCGGCGGTGTCACCAAAATCATTATGCGGAATACACCCATTCCGGCTCAGGCCAGCGAAAAATTTACGACTTACGCGGACAATCAAACGGCCATCGATTTTCACATCCTGCAGGGCGAGCGAGAACTCGTTGAAGATAATATCTCCCTGGCCAGATTCAAACTGCGGGGTATTCCTCCTATGGCAGCGGGTATGGCGGTGGTTCACGTTGACTTTCGAATCGATGCCGATGGTATATTGACCGTACAAGCTAAAGAGGAAAAAAGCGGACTGGAAGCTGCCGTGGAAGTGGTTCCCTCACACGGTTTGAGTATGGAAAAGGTAAAAGACATTATTACGCAGTCCATCTTGCACGCCCGTGAAGATTTTGATCATGTGAGATTGATAGCAGCCCGAACAGATGCGCAAACCTTGATTCAAGCAACCCAGAAAGCGCTTCAGCAAAATCCGGATCTGATCGGAGACGATAGAGAGTACCTCCAAGACCTGGTGGAAGAACTGAGCAAGGTCTGTGAAGGCAGAGATATTGCCGCCATAGAGGAAGGAACAGACAAACTCAACAGGGAAACCACACTTTTGGCGGAAAGCCTGGTGTCTCATGCGGTTCTCGATATGGTTGAAGGAAAGACCATAGAGGAGCTATCCAAGCAGGATAAGGAATGAAGCATCTTTTCAATCAATTGAAAAAAAAGCAGGGGTATGACAATCGCCATAAAATGTGTCCTCATTGTGGCCGGTTTGTCAGTGAGGGAGACACGAAATGTTCCTATTGCGATGGCAATATAGGGCACATCCGGGTTTCCAAAACTCGCGGTTCCATGCAAAGTGATGGAAGACTGGAAACCGTCATGACAGCAGCGGGAATCTGCATTCTCTTCTACATGATTCAAGCCATGAAATCCCATGAACTAATGGGTTATATCCTAGAATTACCGGGCGTTCCAGATATTCAGTTTCCTGAAGGATCGCTCTTCAGTGCCTATCTGAATCCCAGTACCGTGGTTTCTATTTTTGCTGGATCCATTGTTGTACCCAACGCTCTTGGAACGGAAGTGTGGCGCAACTTGCAGTACATGTTTCTGCATGGAGGACCCTTTCATCTTTTTTTCAACCTCTCTGCCCTTTCTTATCTTGGAATCCAGATAAAAGAGTATTTCGGCATACGCAGATTCTGGGTTTTACTGGTTGTTTCGGGTTTTGTCGGTGGACTTTGCAACGCGTTGGTCTCCTATTGGCAATCTGATTATCCAGGTAATACTGTGGGAATATCTGGTGCGATCTTTGGTTTAGCAGGTGCTCTATACAGTTACTACCGTGCAACAGGTGATGTTCTTTTAGCAGATAAGTATAAAAAATTTCTTGTATTTATTAACATTCTTTTTATAGTTGTTTCCATGATTGGGGTACCTATTGCCAATTCGGCACACCTTGGCGGAATGTTCACCGGTATGGCGTTGGGCTACCTGATGCACATCAAATCGTCATGGAAACTCTTGCAGGTATTTGAACAGGTTGCGTTGATTGCGCTTGCTGTTTTGTGGTTTTATGGTCTCTATCGGGTCGCCCTCAACCTAAGTGACTTGGATGCATCTTTTCGCTATTACCAATCTACCTTTTTATTGTTTTCCTAATTGAAAGACAAGAAAGTCAATGAGCGTCATAAATGGTTACATACTTACGAGAGGAGAAGGCATGTTTGAATTCGGGATGGTACAAATTGCCGGAATTAGCAATACAGAGGAAGCCAAAATGCTCGAAAGCTTAGGGGTTGTGTACCTTGGCTTTCCCTTGTTTCTTGACTACCACCGTGAGGATTGTCCTCCGGAAGAGGTAAAGAAAACAATAGCAGCATTGGCACCAAGTACCATTCCCGTGCTGATAACCTATCTCGATCAACCGCAGGAAATTATAGACCTTTGTAGCTTTCTCGATGTTTCCGTGGTTCAGCTTCACGCTGAAATGCAATACCAGGAGCTGAAGTCACTGAAAAAGAACGCACCACAAATAGAAATAATTAAAAGTCTTATTATTGGAAAGGAAGATCGGTGTCTTTACCAAAAAGTCAAACAGCTTGAACCTTTTGTCGATGTGTTTTTAACGGATACCTTCGATCCTGAAACCGGAGCAAGTGGTGCGACTGGAAAAACGCATAATTGGTCGCTCAGTGGCGAATTAGCCGCAAGCTTAAATAAGCCGCTCATCCTGGCTGGAGGTCTCAACCCTTCAAATATTCAGGACGCGATAGCCGAAGTAAAACCGCACGGAGTCGATAGCCATACAGGTGTAGAAAATGAAAGCGGGATGAAAGATCCCGATAAAGTGAGTTTGTTTTAAAAAAAAGCGGAAGAGGCTTTCTCCAGATTATGAGAAGCCTCGGATTAGGTGGATAAATAGAATATCTTTGAGGTAAGATACATGCTGGTCTGAATATGATCAGGTCTTTTTTAGCTCTGCTGTATATCAGAGCCGATTCAACATAGATAAAGCAGGTTCAGAATATGAAACACACTCTCTTATCCACCATCCTTTTTCTCTTTCCTTTGGTTCTTGTTGGGCAGCAAACCGACTTGAATCAGCGTGGTATTGATCCCAAAGTTGACTACAACAAGCTCTTTCAGAAGACAACAACTCTGGGTATACCCTGGGATGATCGCAACTTGAATATCACCAAAGATGACCTGGACATTCTTCCAGCTGGTGAATATGACGACGTGTCGAAAATACCCGTTTTCTATCGAATTCTCTTCAGGAAAGAGTATCCCAATATGAAAACAAAGGGAAAGGGGCAGTACCCGCTCTCGGCACCGGAAGTCTTTGAGGTTCTTTATGGCGGTCTTATGCGGGATGGATACGTTGAAGGGGAAAATCCGATTCAGGTCAATTCAGAAGTTGAGATAACCTCCGGCAGGAAGTCAGCCGAATCGGCCATAGCAATCAATCCGGTTGATCCGAATCTCGTTATTGCAGGTGTCAACGGTCCTACTGGTCAGGAGATGTACTTCTCTCAAGATGCTGGTTTAACCTGGACAAGATCCACATCCAATCTGGGTAATTCCTGCTGCGATCCTACTGTGGGTTGGTCACCAGATGGTCAGATAGCTTATATGGCACAACTAGGCACATGTTTTTTGGTGTGTAACATAGAATTTTTTACTTCGACCGACTATGGTCAAACTTGGGGAAATAAAGTTACCGTTGCGGATGGGATGAATAACGATAAAGAATTTATCCATGTGGATCTGCATCCCACATCGCCTTATTATGGCAATGTTTACATACACTACCATTCTTTCAATGAAATTAAGTTTGCTCATTCGACTGATAATGGACAGACCTTTTCAACCCCCATCTCTTTTTCCGGGACAAGAGGTATTGGTGGTGATATAACAACCGACACTCAGGGAAAAATCTATCATGTATGGCAAAGTATGGAAACCAAAACGGTTCGATTGAATTTATCAACGGATGGTGGTCAGAGCTTTTCACCAATGACAGCCATTTCCAATTTGAATGCCGAGTTTAATTACTTTATTCCCTGTTTTGATAACCGCGGGGTCCCTGTGATTGTCAATACAGCGGCTGATATCAGTGGCGGCCCTTTTACTGATTATGTCTATGTTTGTTGGAATGACCTTCAAGGGCCTGAATCGACACCTGAGGAAAATCACAGTAGTATTACCGTCGCCCGAAGCAGTGACGGAGGGAATACCTGGGAACTTGCCACACCGCACACCATGGATGATATTCAAACAGTCGATCGCTTTAACCCCTGGCTGGATGTGGACTCTCAGGGCAGAGTTCATCTTGTTTACTACAGTACGCAGAACGACCCGGCAAGACTTAAACCAGACCTGTATCACACTATTTCACTCAATGGTGGGGTTGACTGGGAAACGCCGGTCCGAGTTACTGCGGTCAGCTCCAACTACATTGCCGATAATTTTCAATGGGGAGATTACAACGGTATGTCCATTGTGGGCGATCAGGTTCGTCCCATTTGGACAGATAACCGAGCCAGTGTCAGTTCGTTTACAGCTGATATGAGAACGGACAATCTGCCAAGTGACTTTTCCATGAGAGCTGATACGTCTTCTTTTACCCTGTGTATGGGCGCTTCAATAGAACCTTTTACCCTGGAACTGCAAGGTATTAATGGTTTTTCCGACTCTGTCAACCTCAGTTTTGCAGCACTTCCAGCAGGGTTTTCCGGTCAGTTTCAACCTGCTACGATAGCGGTTCCCGGTCAGTCCACCGTCTCACTTTCTACAGATACAAACGCGCAAGAGGGCTTGCACGCGATTACAATTCAGGCACAATCCGGTGAGTTGATTCACGATGTGAGTGTGGAAGTCTACGTGCGAACTCAGGATGTAACCACCACATCCGGGTTGTGGCGTCAGCAAAACAGCTATTATGACTTTAATCAAAGTGGAGTGGTCGATTTGCTCGACTTGATCATGTTATTCAGCTGTTATCCATAATTAAAACAAAGGGGACTTCGGTGATGAAACTCAGCCTTTTTCTTGAATATGCAAGAGGTGAACGACCAGTCAATCTCACTCTCAAAGGGGGAACGGTTGTCGATGTTTATACAAGCAGCTTGAAAAAGGCCGATGTTTCAATTGCCGGCGATCAAATCATCATGGTCGGGCCTTCTCTTTCGGCAGAAAGAGAGGTTGACTGCACCGGTAAGTACCTCTGTCCGGGATTTATTGATGCCCATGTCCACATAGAATCGTCGCTCATGACACCTTTTGCTTTTGGAAATGCTGTCGTTCCCCTGGGAACGACTTCAGTGGTAGCCGATCCCCACGAAATAGCCAATGTTGCCGGGGTCAAAGGCATTCATTTTATGATTCAAAGTGGGCGCAAAAGTCCGCTTTCTGTTTTTTATAAAGCGCCCTCCTGTGTTCCAGCCACTCCGTTTGGAACAGCGGGAGCCAATCTCAGTGCAGACGATCTCACACCTCTCCTTGAATATGAAGAAGTCATCGGTTTGGCAGAGATGATGAACTTTCCCGGTCTTGTTTTTGGGGATCCCGGAGCTCTGAATAAAATGGAGGCATTTTCCGGTCAGCATATCGATGGTCATTCTCCCGGTCAATCGGGACCTCTTCTTCAGGCTTATGCGGGCGCCGGAATAACAACAGACCACGAGTGTATGACTCAGGATGAGATGAACGAGCGACTGTCCCTGGGTATGCATGTCCTCATCCGCGAGGGAAGTGCCGCAAAGAACCTGATGGCTCTTCTACCTTCCATCACACCTGAAAACGCGAGGTATTGTTCGTTCTGCACGGATGATCGTCATCCTGCTGAAATAATGGCAGAGGGTCATATTAACTACATGGTGAAAGAGGCCGTGAAGTTCGGAATTGATCCTGTGGAAGCAATCCGGCTGGCGACCATCAACAGTGCGGAGTGTTTTCATTTAAAGGATCGCGGTGCGCTGGCACCTGGGAAACGAGCTGATGTTTTAATTCTGCCTGATTTGTGCGACTTTAAACCGCAAAGCGTTTATGTGGGCGGTGAGCTGGTTGCGAAAAATGGTCAAATGCAGAGTAATTTCGAAGACAACTCTCTGGCTTTTGAATTACCGGACACCTTTCATGTCAAAGACAGACAACCGTCTTTGAACGTACCTTATAATGGTGGGTTGCTGAATGTCATTGAAACCATTCCCGATCAGCTTCTAACGAAGTGGGAAAAGGTTGAGCCTGCTGTTTTGGATGGTCATTTAACTGCAGACACTGAAAAGGACATCCTCAAAATTGCCGTTGTGGAGAGACATCTGGGATCAGGTAATGTGGGTATCGGGTTCATTAAAGGTTTTGGTCTAAAAACAGGAGCCATTGCGGGCAGTGTGGGACATGATGCGCATAATCTCACAGTTGTCGGTTGCGACGATCAGTCCATGCAGACGGCCATAGAGCACGTCTGTAAAATGAAAGGCGGTTTGGTGGCCGCACAAGGCAATCGTGTTCTTGCAGAGTGTGCGCTTCCTGTAGGCGGACTTATGAGTGAAAAACCCATGAGTAAAATCCAAGAAGAAATGGAAAAATTGCTCGATCAAGCCAGAAAAATGGGAAGCCATTTAAAAGACCCCTTCATGACGCTGAGTTTTATGAGTCTGGAAGTGATTCCAGAGCTGAAACTCACCGATCAGGGCCTGGTGGATACACAAAAAATGAAGTTTGTCGATTTGACGAGCTGACAAGACAGCGACCACTTCCTTCAAATATTTTTTCATCATCACTAATTCTGCAAAGGCAACTGAAAAAAGCAGACAACGGTCTAAAGCCTTGAATAGCGAATATCTAAACTTCGAGCCGATTTATTGTAAAAAGAGAACAGTCGATCCAGGTTGGCGGCTAAACTTCCCTTTTGAATGAACACAGGTCCTCTCCAATGGGTTGGGACTCGCGAAATATGTTCACCTATGCCGGCAATCGAGCCGGATTCGTGTTCCTTGATGGTTTTAAAGGCTATTTTAATTTCTTCAGAGGAAAAGCTTCCAAAGTCGAAAAGCAACAGTGCGTGTTTGGGGTCGCAGCACACCGCGTTTTGCACAAAGGTTTCGGCCATATCGAAAAAACGGACTCCCGGAAATTGAAAGTAGCGCAATAGCCATAGTGACATATCTGAAAACCAACTGGTGCGCTGCCCTATCAAAAGGGGAGGTACTTTCTGCACAGGGTCCTTTTCAAAAAAAATGAAACTGAATATATCCTGACCGTTGGACTCATATTGAAATTCGATATGCGCGAACCCAAGCTGCAGGGCTCTCAGCCAAAGATAATAGGATGCTATCGAGTAGTTGATGTTGTTTTTTATGCGAATATTGGGTTGTGATGCAATGAGTTTAAAACCGTTTTTGTCGCCTTTTTGAAACGGAACAATGCTGACATGCAAAGACTGCTCGGAGGCATCTAAATAGATTCTGTAGCTTTGCAAAGTTGCCAGTAAACCCAAAAGACTTTGACTGGAGCAGTGAGTGGAGAAGCCCTCAGGTGTATGCCAGGAAAAGCTGTTGTGGTCACCGGAAAAGCGAACTAAGAGATCGTAGTAGGAGGAGAAGAATTGATTGAAGTGGCTGATATTGAGAACTTTAGACTCTGAAAAGTGCTGAACGGCGTGGTGACTGTTCATTTTACTCAATAAACTTTCTCCATTGACCATTAATAAATCGATACTTTTTGAACTCTCAGAGTACAATCGCAAGGCAAAAGCACCTGGCTGCCAGGCTTCACGATAACAGGACATGTACAAAGTCTTTCCATCTCCTGTAGAAATAATTTGAATGTTATTTTCAGCGTTGAAGGTGGGAATGAGATGTTTAATGGGCCTTCCTAAATAGGACTCCGGCTCAAAGCCTGCATAACTTAATAGAGATTCAGATCCCTTTTTGATTTTGTCTTCGCCATCGAGGAAAAGAAAAAAACAACTGTTTTCATTGACACTCTTAAGAGTATGAATCATGTTTTACAGGCTCCTGTTCATGCTAGATTTTGTAAGATGGTTCCATCGAACAGTATCAAGGCTATAGTAACGGAAAAAAAAGATGAACCCAACTTGTTATTTTCCTCTTCAAGTGTTATATTGAGCATATACTCACTTTGAGTGGTGCCGAGCGGTGAAAGTGATGGCAACAGAAGGTGAAGCATCGAGACTGCGTGTTGACATGAAGAGACGCTGTGTCATCGATAAAGGGCAAATCCTGGAGAAGCATGAAAAGGAAACGGCGGTTACGACGGCCGTGTTTGGGTTACTTTCACAAGTCGGGTACTTCACAAGGTAGCAGTGTTGCATCTTGAGCTGAACAATCTCTGGATGTAGGGCATTAAATGCCGCTCGACAAGAGCGGGTCACAAATTGAAACGGCGGAGCACATAGCTTGCCGGGTTCGCATTGTGGACGAGCTTGATCCTTTTATCATTCCTTGATTGAACCATTGCCTTTCAGTAAGGAAAAGGCTCCCCGCCAATGTCATAAGTAGGGGGAATCCACCGGGTTCCCCTTCCTTATTCAAAGAGTAAAATCCACTCATCTCTGGTTCAGAGCCTGGAATCACTGTCTTTCCGTTTGAAATCAGCCTGTGACGCGTTTGGTTCTATATTGCCGCATCAACTGCAAGCAGCCAGGATTTTTTACTTCAAGACCTTTCTTCAGTCTGTTTTTTTAAAATCCCATAGAAGGTAAATTTGGGTATGGATTAAAAACCGATCTGGTAAATCAGTATCCAAAGTTTTGTTATGCACAAAAAAAAGAACTCCTTGGAAGGGAGTTCTTTTTTTTCAATTAATCCTCTGGCTCAGAGGATAAAAGTGTACGAACACTTTTACGAGCAGGAAGTGCGATCAGCCGGCACTCCACCGCGACAAGTCACAAATTGTGGTTTATCATCTGGCGGTGTTATGGCCCCTCCTTAGAGACTGAATTCTGAATACAATCTCGTTTCAGAGGGCTATTTTGTCAAGTATTTTTTAAATATTTTTAGTGAAAGCCGTCTTGCGCGTTCTACCCCCTCTTTTCCAAGCAGTTTTTCAGCTAGTTGGTATTCGTTGATCAAGGTGGTTTGAAAGTAAAAAGGGTCATCGGTGTTGATGGTAAAGGGAATGTGCCAGTCGTGGAATTGAATAATGGGGTGTTCCTCAATTTTCTTACAGACACCTGTTTTCAGGTTACTGGATAAACTGAGGTCCATAACAATCTGCTTTTCCTGTATAGCCTTGAGTAGTTCAGGACTTTTAACCGTGTTGAGACCGTGAGCGATTCGCACCAGGTCTGTTTCGCGCAGAAGCAGAGCCGTGTTTTCAGGTGGATCGACTTCACCGGAGTGAGCGACACAGAACAGACCGTTTTTTTGAGCCTTTTCAAAGAGAAAGAGAAAAGGCTCCATGGTGATATGGGGGTTACCTCCGCCAATACTGAACCCGGCAAGAGCGGAAGGTGGTTGGCTTAAAACCGCATTGAGTGTTCTCTCCATAAAAGCAACGCCCAGGTTGAGAACGGTATCGAGTATCAATCTCACCTTCATGTTGGGAAACTGCCTGAGTCCCGCCTCGATACCTGAATGAATGTCATGGAGAGAAAGACCCAAAAGTTGAAATGCAACTCCAGGTGAATAAATGATATCAGCCGCCACCGTGTTTTGTCTTTGAAGTTCGGAAAGAAGATCTTCTGTAACCATTTGATAGTCGCGGGAAGACTGGAGTAAGCGATAACCAAGTTTGAACTGTTCGAGAAACTCAGGAAAGCTTTTCGTGTTGAGTTTTTCCGTCAAAGCACGGGTGCACAGTCCTTTCCAGGGGTGAGACTTCTGTTTATTGGCCAACTCCAGGGCTCTTTTCAAGGAAAAAGAACCTTCGAGGTGCACATGTAGCTCAGCTTTGGGGAGGTTCATCCAAGGGGTCAAATTAACTTCCTTTTAAGCGAGCTTGTCATTTTCCCTGTAACAAGGAGTTGAAGATCTTTTGTGTTTTGGCAAGGGAGAACGAAAACGCGGCCTTTTTGTTTGAAGACCAATCCCTTAATGGTGTCGTAAAAAAGAAAAAGAGCGGGTTCGGTTTGATCGGTATGGGTTGATATCGTGCGGCAGCTCGCTTTTTCCAACAGCCCTTTTGGAAGTAAAACCAGATGTTCCGCTTTGATAAGAAGCGGGGCTTTCAATTCATCCAGGGGAGAACAGTTTTTCAGTTGCGAAGCATGGCGATGAGCCCGTTTAATGGCGTCCAGTGGTATTTTCTTACCCCTGTAGTTTGCAGACAAAATGAAACCGTGAATAAAATGAATATCCAGGTGCCACTCTGCTTTTTTATGCTGCGCCGGTGTTTTTTGCCATTCAACCACATATTTAAGTTGTGCTTTTCTGACGAGATGTCTCGAGGTGAGTCCACGAATTTGACGGCATACTTTCAGAAAGGAGAGTGGTACTGATAAAAAACGCTTACTATTCGGCTTACCTTCATGGCTGACATGCGTCTTTTCAAGTGTCGTGAATTGAAAGGAGCTGCAGCTACAGGCCAGTCGCTCAATTCCCTCATCCCATATCCATTGGTAGTTTTGATTGATTGATTTCATCTTACCCACTTCTCTGAAAGCAATTATCAACTAAAAGAGAAGGGGAAATCAAGCTCATGGGAATTCCCTGCCCGTCTTTAAAGCACCAGTGGAGCATGGGATCCAGTTGTAAGTCATGACCAACGGCTTGAATGGCTTTCAGAAAGTCGACACTGTGATATTCCAGCTTCAAGCTTTTAAAGAAGCCAACCGGTTCTCCGTTTCTAATTCTGAAAACAGGACCCGTATGGACCGCAATATACTGGGTGCCCGGAAGCCATTTTCCCTGATTGATCCAGGCAACATAATATTGATCGGGCAAGAAGCGCAGCCAGTCTTTTGGATCAGCACTTCCCTTTTTTATGACAAAGTTGGTTGCTCTGATTAATGGCAGGCTTTTAAAAGAGCCCCTTCTCCAAACCCCTTTCTTTGAATCCAGATCCCCAACAAGACAGCCTCGGTGAATTAACGTGGTTTCTGTGGCGGGCTGTCCTGTGTCATCGTATTTCATGGAACCAGCCAGGCCTGGCATTTCCGGGTGATCCATAACGGTGAGTTCATCGGTGCAAAAACGGCTGCCTATGTTGGGCAGCAAAGGACTGTCCCGCAAGTACTCGTGTTCCAGCGCATGACCGACAGCCTCGTGTAAAAGGGTGGAGCAATAGGGTGAAAAGTGGACGGGGTAGTTTTTGAACTCCGAACAAGCGGGTAAATCGACAGACCAGTTTTCCCAAAGACCGGTTCTGTACTGAAGAGCTCTGCCGGGAGATCCGCTGAAGGTGATATCCCAAAAGTCACTGCCTCTGAAAGAGCCCCAGATGGTTTCAAGCCGAGTGCGTTCTGTGTTGAGACTGGTCCAGCGCTCTCGAATCAAGCTGTGACCGGTCAATTGACCGGTCAGACCTTTAAACTCATTGCATACTTGTTTGAGAAGAGAGAGTAGCTTCTCATTGGCTGCATGCCATGGATCGGGTATTTTACGTCCGGTATTTTTTTGAAACACCTTTTTCCCTTTGGAGCGATAAAGGGAGCTTCCTGCTCGGAACTCTTGTAAGGTACTGTATTTTTGCGGAGACCCGGATATGCGGCAGAGTGATTGATTTTCATAAAACGTATGATCTGGAATGCTGCTCATTTATTCTTTTACTGCCTCGTGCTAAAATGAACCGATGAACGGTAGAGGAAAGTTTATCACATTTGAAGGCGTAGAAGGGTCTGGCAAGAGCACTCAAATTAACTTGTGTTCACAGTTTCTTATGGAAAAAGGCATTCCATTTATCAAGACAAGACAGCCAGGCGATACCGTGATCGGCAGAAAGTTGCGAGCCATTTTGCTGGATCCGGACAACACGCACATGGATCCGCTTTGCGAGGCCCATCTCTACATGGCGGATCGCGCTCAACACCTTGCTGAACTCATTGTGCCCTCTATTGAAAAAGGACTATGGGTTCTGTGCGACCGTTACCACGATTCCACATTGGCGTATCAGGGATATGCCCGAGGCATGAGCAGTTTATCCTATGAAGGGTTTCTGAAGCCAGATCGCACCTTTTTACTGGTTATGGATCCGCTTGTGGGTTTAACCCGGGCGCGCATGCGGAATGAAGAGCTGAATTTGGCCAAAGAGGCTCGTTTTGAAAATGAGGAACTGGAATTTCATCAAAGGGTGCAACAGGGTTTTATGGAGCTGGCCCAACTGGAACCACAGAGAATTGCTAAAATAGACGCTCAGGGAGAACCCGAAACTGTTTTTTCCAGAATTCGGCACCTGCTCTTGGCAGATATGGAGCAAGACCGTGTTTGAATCTGTCCACGGTCACGGACCCATTCTCAGTATGTTGCGGAACATGCATCAGAAAGAGGCTATTCCCAATGCGCTCTGCTTCCACGGTGTTGACGGTATCGGGAAGAGAAAAGTGGCACGGGAACTGGCTCAGGCCAAGCTATGTCAAACTCAAAATGCGTGCGGTACATGCGGGCCTTGTAAAAAGTTCCTCAGCGGCCTTGATCCTGAAGGAAAAACCATGCACCCCGATTACAAGGAGATAGAGCCGGATGGACCGGCTATCAAGGTGGGTCCGATCAGGGAAATTTCCGAAAATCTTCACTACAAACCCTTTGAAGCGAGTTGCCGGATTTTCTTGATTGATCAGGCCGAGACCATGAACGAGGGTGCGGCTAACGCGTTTCTCAAGTCTCTGGAGGAACCGCCCGCATACGTTTACTTTTTCCTGATTGCTTCCGATCTCGATAAATTGCTGCCGACCATTCGTTCGCGATGCCAAAAAATAGCCTTTCAACCTCTGACCGTTCACGATAAAGAGCAAATTCTCATGCAATCCTTTCAGATTGAGCCCGTCATGGCATCTAAATTGGCTCGGATCAGTTATCGTCGTCTGGAGACAGACACAGAAGCCTGGGACCTCTTCCATGAACATGTCAATCGCATCCTGTCCTATTTCAGAGCCATTGTATCCAGCGGCGTTGCAATGAGCCATTTTTCCGATATCATCAGGGCAAAAAGAGATTTATACGTTTTCTACGACCACTTTATGGCCTGTTTGAGAGAAGCCTTGATGCGGTCGAAAGGTCTGCCGGGCAACCCCCTCTTTCATGAATGGGACACTTTGTTTGTGGAAATAACAGGGAAAGTACGAAGCGAAGACTGGATTCAAGCCATGGATTCGTTTTTGTATTTCATGCGTCACAAAAGGAGAAACCTCAACCCCGACTTGTGGTTCAATCAATTCAGTGTCAATGAACTGGGTCAATATCGCAAGTCTGAATCGGTTCATCGGCGATGGCTGCAAAAAAAGTCGGTCTAGCTCAGGCAGGCGAACAACCGGATGGTGGTTTTTTTAGCAAATCAACTGAACTGACCAAGTAGAATCAGATATAATGGAAGAAAATAAGGAGAGCAAGCGTTGTCATATAAAAAAGTTCTTTTAAAGTTATCCGGTGAAGCCTTGATGGGAAGCAAACCATACGGTATTGATCCAGACGTGACCGCGTCCCTGGCTCAAGAGATTAAAGAGGTACACTCTCTGGGAACCCAAATCGCCATTGTCGTAGGTGGCGGCAATATTTACAGAGGCATGGCAGGTGCCGCCGCCGGCATGGATCGCGGAACCGGTGATTACATGGGTATGCTGGCAACTGTGATGAACAGCCTGGCATTGCAAGATGCCATAGAGAAAGTCGGCATACAAACGCGTGTTCTCTCCGCTATTACCATGAGACAGGTAGCTGAACCGTTCATCCCGAGGAAGGCCATTCGCCATTTAGAGAAAGGTCGAATAGTCATTTTCGGCGCGGGTACAGGCAACCCGTTTTTTACGACCGATACCGCGGCAGCCTTGCGAGCTGTTGAAATAGGGGCGGATGTCATTATGAAGGCCACCAAAGTCGATGGCGTTTACACTGCCGATCCCGTGAAAGACCCTTCCGCCAGAAAGTTAAATCAAATATCCTACATGGACGTGTTGGAAAAAGGACTGAGGGTCATGGATGCCACCGCTGTGTCTCTGTGCCTGGAAAACAAAATGCCGCTGCTTGTGTTCAACATGACCGTAAAAGGGAATATTTACAAAGCCATATCAGGTGAAACCATTGGAACAATTGTAAAGGAGTAAACTATGCTAAAAGAAATATACAGTGAAACCGGGAAAAAAATGGATGCCTCCATCAGCCGTCTAAAGAAAGACCTGTCAGGAGTTCGAACAGGAAGAGCCTCTCTATCGATTTTCGATGGTGTGATGGTGGAATACTACGGTACACCCACACCACTCAATCAGGTAGCGGGTCTTACCAGTCCCGAAGCCAACCTGATTGTCATTCAACCCTGGGAAGCCAGCACCATTCCCCATATTGAAAAAGCGATTTTGGCTGCGAACATCGGGCTCACGCCATCCAGTGACGGTGCCGTTATTCGCATCACCGTTCCTCAGCTAACTGAAGAAAGGCGCAAAGAGTATGTCAAGCTCTCCCATAAGCACGGTGAAGCGTGTAAAACATCTATTCGCAATATTCGAAGAGACTCCAATGATCAATTGAAGAAAATCGAAAAAAGCAAAGATATTTCACAGGATGAAATGCACACAGGGTTTGACGAAGTTCAAAAGATAACAGACGGTAAGATTAAAATCGTCGATGAACTGGTAGCCGTTAAAGAAAAAGACATCATGACCATCTAGGGAAGCGCTTCCTTTTGGTTCTGGCCGTTTATGGACTTGACCCTCAGTTCAGAAAAACGCCTTTTTTGGATTGAGGGTTTTTTGCTTGATTAAAAAGGAGCTAACATGCGGATCATTTTCCTTGTTTGCTGTACAACAGCTTGTTCGACACTTCTCTCTCAAATAGCGATTTCAAACTCGGCAGGCCGCAAAGTGGCTGAGATCTCGGCCGACGGCAGAGTTGAAAATGCCGCTAGATCCACTTTGGGATTTATTGACAGCAGCGGTCGTGTTGAAAACGCCGGACGATCAACCCTGGGTTATGTCAGTGATGGACGAGTTGAAGATTCGGGCCGATCCACCATTGGATATTACGATTCAAGTGGCAGGGTGGAGAACAGCGGACGTTCGACGATAGCCTATATCAGTTCAGGTTACATTGAAGATGCCGGTCGGATTACCTTGTTCAAATTTTCCGGTGACATGAAAACCGATCAGCTGGTCGCTTTCCTGTTTTTTTTCAGAGACAAGGTGTCGCCATAGCAGCGTTTCACCTGTCTATTCAGTAATCCGCCGATCGTCCCCATAAAGGCAAAGAGAAACCAGCGTCATTGGTACGCGCAAAGAAGCGGGCCGAAGCGTTATCCGTCATGTTGCGATTGGTTTCATTGGATCGATGGCTTCCGATGGAAATCGGCATGACACGGTTTCCATGCTTAAACTACCGACCAGAATGGCGCGGCTGAATGCCTTTGCCACGTGCTTTCAGGGGTGACTTGGAAACACCTCGAACCTCTGCATGATATAGTCGTTTCCCTTGGTGCAGCCAATCTTTCTACATTGAGAAAAGTCTGTAAAAGGATCACAAAAAAGCTCCGTGACGTGTTAAACTGGCTGTGTTTTGGGACCATGTCTGCACAGCGATTGATTCAATCAAAATAGAGATGTGATGGGTCAATGGATTCTGGACAGCCTGAGTCTCTGCTTTCCCATAAGAACGGGAAGTGAACATACGGAGGAACCCTTTGAAAATTCACGAATATCAAGCAAAACAGGTGTTGGCTGAGTACGGAGTGCCTGTTCCGAAAAGTGGTGTTGCAAAAACATCAGACGAGGCCGTAAAAGTAGCAGAAGAAATTGGAGGCTCGCTTTGGGTTGTTAAAGCTCAAATTCACGCGGGCGGTCGCGGCAAAGGCGGCGGTGTCAAGCTGGCTAGAAGCCTTAATGAAGTTAGAGAACACGCGTCAAACATTCTGGGAATGAATCTGGTGACGCACCAAACTGGACCTGAAGGCAAAGAAGTACTCACTGTTCTCGTTGAGTCTGGACAGAATATCGACAGAGAACTGTACTTTGGAATGGTCATCGATCGGGCAACCAGCAAGCCGGTTGTGATGGTTTCAAAAGAAGGCGGCATGGAAATAGAAGAGGTTGCAGCAGAAAATCCCGAAGCCATTTTGAAAGAATACGTCGATTTTGAATTTGGGTTGACACCCTTTCAGGCCCGAAAGCTCGCTTTCGGTTTGGGCTTAAAGGGAAAAGAGGTTGGTCAGGCGGTCAAGCTCTTCATGGGTGCCTATAAAGCGTTTGTGGCCAGTGATGCTTCCCTTCTGGAAGTTAACCCGCTCATGGTCAGCAAAGAGGGAGCCGTTATCGCTCTCGACGCTAAAATGAACTTTGATGACAACGCGCTCTACAGGCAAAAGAAAATTGCCGCCATGAGGGACTTGACAGAAGAAGATGAGCGGGAAATTGAAGCCAGCAAGTACGACCTCAACTTTATCAAACTCGACGGCAATGTCGGCTGCATGGTAAACGGTGCCGGTCTGGCCATGTCCACCATGGACATCATCAAACTCGCTGGTGAAGAACCGGCTAACTTCCTGGACGTGGGTGGCGGTGCCACAGAAGAACGGGTTGAAGTAGCCTTTAAGCTCATCTTGTCCGATGAAGCCGTTCAAGCGGTTTTAATCAATATTTTTGGTGGTATTGTCCGTTGTGACATGATCGCTCGCGGTGTTATTGGCGCGGCCAAGAAAGTGGATATCAAGGTTCCTGTTGTCGTGAGACTGGAAGGAACCAATGCAGATGAAGGCATGGAGCTTCTCAGGAACTCCGGGTTGGGCTTGATTCCGGTTCAGGGTCTTGCGGCTGCCGCAGCAAAAGTAGCCAGTGTTGTGAAGGGGGATTCCTAATGACTGTACTTGTAAACAAAGATTCCAAAATCGTCATTCAGGGTGTCACTGGAAGTCAGGGCACATTCCACGGAACTCAGTGTCTGGAATATGGCACTCAAGTTGTCGCAGGGGTAACACCTGGAAAAGGCGGTCAGACTGCCATAGATGGTAAAGTACCCATCTATGACACCGTAGCTGAAGCTGTAGCCAAACAAAAAGCCAATGTTTCTCTCATTTTCGTTCCGCCACCCTTCGCGGCAGATGCCATTATGGAGGCGGCAGATGCAGGTGTCGAATTAATCGTCTGTGTCACAGAGGGTATTCCCACTTTCGATATGATGAAAGCGTTCAACTATGTCAACAAATCCAGCTCCAGACTAATCGGTCCTAATTGTCCGGGCATCATCTCTCCGGGAGAAGCCAAAATCGGCATTATGCCCGGTCATATTCACAAGAAAGGACGCGTAGGCGTTGTCTCGCGCTCTGGTACCTTGACTTATGAAGCGGTAGGGCAGCTAACGGCTTTGGGTATTGGTCAATCCACTTGTATTGGTATTGGTGGTGATCCTATTATTGGAACCAACTTTACCGATGTCATGAAGCTCTTTAATGAAGATCCCGATACCGATGGTGTTATTATGATCGGTGAAATCGGCGGTTCTGCTGAAGATGAAGCCGCTGTCTGGATAAAAGAGAACATGAAAAAGCCCGTTGTTGGCTTTATTGCGGGTCAAACAGCGCCTCCTGGAAAAAGAATGGGACACGCCGGTGCGATTATTGCCGGTGGAAAGGGAACAGCCGCTGAGAAGATGAAGATCATGTCTGAATGTGGTATTCATGTTGTCAATAGCCCTGCCGATATGGGCGCCAAAATGAAGGAAGTTCTCGGACTTTAAGGTCATCTAACCGCTCGGAAAAGGGTTCCCTTTCCGAGCGGTGCAAACAAAAACAGTTGAGTCAAACGAGCGGGGCTGGAGCGAAGAAGTGCTTGGCCGGTCATTCAGCCTGATTAACCCATTAGAAAAAGACTTCAACAGCAACAGAAAGATTAACGATAGACAGGAGTATTGAAAATGAGTGTAGAAAAGACGTTTGCCATTATCAAGCCGGACTCAGTTCAGGCGGGACATATGGGTGAAATTATTGCAATGATTGAAAAAGATGGTTTTAAAATTGTGGCCATGAAGCTTATGCACCTCACAAAGTCACAGGCTGAAGGCTTCTATTACGTTCACAAGGGAAAAGGGTTCTTTGATGAACTGGTTGACTTCATGACAGAAGGCCCTATTGTTGCCCTGATTCTTGAAAAGGAAGGCGCCATCAAGGCATGGCGTGACTTGATGGGTGCAACCAATCCCGAAGAAGCCGCAGAGGGAACCATTCGCAGGAAATTTGGAACCCATATTGGCAGAAACGCCGCACACGGGTCCGACGCGGTAGAAACAGCAGCCTATGAAACAGCTTATTTCTTTAACGCCATGGAGCGTGTGTAAGAGTTACCCACTGGGCCGGATCAGTAGGTCCGGCCTGTTCCCATTCAAACGCAGGGAAGTATTGACCGTTTCACAACCAACAGTTTGACACAGTGAAAACCCCAATGGAGCGAAGTGCATGGTGATTACTATCCTTGAAAAAACAGGCTCGGCCTTTCTCGGTTTTGTTGAGGAAGTGGGTGCATTCAGTCAACTTGTCAAAAATACGCTCTTTGGCTGTTTCCGGCGGCCATTCGAGTTTCGGGAACTGGTGAAGCAGCTTGAGAAAGTGGGAGTCCAGAGTTCCAGCGTGGTTCTGGTGACAGCTATTTTTACGGGTATGGTATTTTGCCTGCAAATTTATGGCGGGTTCCAGCGGTTTCAAGCGGAAGGCTATGTCCCCACTGTTTTGGGACTAGCCCTGCTCCGCGAACTCATTCCTGTACTGTGTGGACTCATGGTTGCCGGTCGGGTTGGTTCTGCCATGGCTGCCGAGTTGGGTACCATGAAGGTCAGCGATCAGATCGATGCACTCGAAGTCATGTCCACCAGTCCCGTACAGTACCTGGTTGTGCCCCGCTTTCTAGCGCTTACATTCATGCTTCCCCTGCTGATTGCGCTCGGTGATTTTATCGGTTTGTTGGGAGGCCAATTTCTGGTGAATCACATTCTGCACGACCCTTTTCCCGGGTTCATGGAACGCGTATTCGACTATCTCGATGCCGAGGATTTTTGGTCCGGCTTGGTGAAGGCTTCCGTTTTTGGTGCCATTATTGCCCTGGTGGGTTGCTTTCACGGCCTGAATACACGCGGCGGTGCTGAAGGCGTCGGCCGATCGACCACTACCGCTGTCGTCAAGGCGTCGCTTGGTATTCTGATTGCCGATTTCTTCCTTTCAAAGTTGTTTTACTGAGGCTCACCGTGATTGAAATTAAACAACTGTGCAAGTCATTTTCCGGGAAACAGGTCCTGAAAGGAGTGAACCTGAAGGTTGAGAGGGGACAATCACTGGTTATTCTCGGTGGTTCAGGCACAGGAAAATCCGTTTTGCTGAGACACATGGTAGCGCTCTTGCGCCCTGACTCTGGTGAAGTATGGATCGACGGTACCCGAATCGATCAACTTAGTGAAAAAGAACTTCAGGTGATCAGACATCGCTTTGGCTATGCCTTTCAGGATGCCGCTCTCTTTGACTCCATGAATGTCTTTGAAAATGTGGCTTTCCCGTTAAGGCGGCATCGGAGAGGCATGTCCAAAAAGCAAATAACCGATCGCGTTCATGAATGTCTGTCCACCGTGGGCATGCCCGGAGTGGCGGATCTGATGCCCAATGAACTTTCCGGGGGTATGAGAAGAAGAGTGGGATTTGCGAGAGCCATTGCGCTAAAACCCGAAATCCTGTTTTTCGATGAACCCACTTCGGGTCTGGATCCCGTGATGACCTCCATATTGAATGAGGTGATTGTCAACTTAAGAGAAAACCTCCATGCCACCACGATTACCATTACCCACGATCTTTCTTCGGCTGGCAAGATCGCGACTCATCTGGCTCTACTCGTATCGGGCGTGATCATTGAATACGGCGAAAAAGACCCGTTTTTCCAATCCCGGAATGCCATGGTACGACAGTTTCTCGATGGCAGACCGGAAGGGCCCATAACTCAAACACTTATAAAATAATTAGGAGTTACCATGAAACAGGAAGCAAAAATAGGCTTATTTGTGATTCTTGCCTGTGCGGCCATTGCGTACTTTGTCGTCAATACTTCCGAAGAGGGCAGCGCTCTTCGGTTTTGGCAGCAAAGCGCCCCCAAACGGTTGCTTGACGTTGAAATGAGCGATGCTTCCGGTCTTCGCAGGGGAACCGTTGTCGCTGTATCCGGAGTCCAGGTAGGTACAGTTCAAGCAATTCGGCTTCACAACGGAAAAGCCATTTTGTCTCTTCAAATTGACAGGAACTTGCAACTACAGGAAGATGCTTATGCCAGCCTGGCCAGTAAAGGGGTACTGGGTGATAAATATGTCGCTCTTTTTCCCGGAACAGGCTCTCCCCTGCCCGAAGGGCAAATGCTGACCTCCAAAGCTTCACCCAGTTTGGATGATATTATGAGTGTGGTCCACGAGCTCGGTGAATCTGTTCTGACGATTACCCGGAAATTTGAAGAAAGTCTGGAATCTGGCCCTGATGGTAACCGCTTTACGACAGTGGCGGAGAATGTTGAAGAGTTGAGTAGGCAGCTTCTGCTGATGGTTCAAAATAACCAGGACCATGTAGGTACCATGTCAGCCAACTTCTCTACCATGAGTACCGATTTAAAAAATGAACTGCCCGTCATTTTAGCTGAAATGAAACAGCTTATTGCCGATTTTCGCTCGGTAATCCAGAGCGAGAAATCAAAAATATCGAGTACCATGGATAATGCGTCAGCCATGACTGAACGCATGAACGAGGCCATGGGCTCCGTTAAAAGCATTGTACAAAAAATTGACAGCGGCGAGGGAACCATCGGTAAACTGATTTCAGACAACGAGACCGCTTCCAAAGTTGAAAACATACTCGATCAAGCTAGTACCTCACTGGAACAAGTGCAAAAATATCTGGCGGCTGCTGATTCTTTTAAAATTAATCTCGAATTCGATACTCATTACCTTGAAAAACACGAATCCATGTTCAACCGTTTTAAATTTCAAATAGCGCCCAATGACAAGAAGTACTATCAAATTGACCTTACATCGGGTTCCAAGGACTACCTTCCCAATGAGTACGTCAAGTCCCATACCGATATTTTTGACGGGGAAGGCAATTTGATTGGCAGGGAAATGCAACTGATAGAAAAAGATAGAGATGACTATGAGTTTGGTTTGCAGTTTGCCTATCGTTTTGACAGCTTAACCATTCGCGGTGGACTGATTGAGGGTTCCGGCGGAGGTGGACTGGATTACATGTTCATCAAGGATCGCATGAAGATGTCCATCGACTTTTTTGATTTTGACCGACCTGCTGACCTCAATAGTCACGGTCGAATTGATTTTACCTTTCGGCTGCCCAAGGGTTTGAGAATTATTGCTGGCTGGGATGACATTCTGGAGTCGGATTACAGTTCTGTTTATATTGGAGCGGGCATTCGCTGGCAGGACGATGATCTCAAACCCCTTTTAGCCAGTTTCTCAAAAGCGCTCTAGTGTCATGTCATACTTTAAATGTTAGTATAATGTGGTATGGTTAATAAAAAGGGAGGAGACCATGCCTAAGATCAAGTACAAATTCTCACTGACTCAAGATGAACGTGACACACTG
>PDWJ01001718.1_pt1 | contig 53989 bp, 49 predicted proteins | sample 1430881 | NCBI WGS metagenome assembly PDWJ01 (sample SAMN01162460, study PRJNA174530) | Oral metagenome, whole genome shotgun sequencing project. | biome: Marine environment; feature: Marine mammal; material: Swab sample of the gingival sulcus; isolation source: swab sample of gingival sulcus...
CTTATTGGTGTCGGACTTAAACCCAGAGTCATTGCTTCCCACCAGGTTGGCCGCGATCATATCCAGATTCTTTTTTTCCATCTTTGCCAGGGCATGGACGTCAAGGTCATGGGTTTCAGCGGCAAAGCCCACCAAAAGCTGATCAGGCCGTTTGCGTGCCCCTATGGCTTGTAAAATATCCTGGTTTTCCGTCAGGTGGAGGGTCATGCCATTGGCATCTTTCCTCTTCTTGATTTTTTTATCTTTTGGAGATGCCGGTCGGTAGTCTGCCACCGCCGCAACCTTTATAATAATGTCTGCGTCTGCCAAATGTGAAAACATGGCCTCTGCCATCTGTTCACAGCTTTCCACGGGAATCCGCGTCACCCCCACCGGCGGATCAAGGTTGACTGGCCCAGACACCAGGGTCACCTCAGCGCCCCGATTTTCTGCCGCCTTTGCCATTGCATACCCCATTTTCCCCGAAGAATGGTTACTGATATACCGCACAGGATCAATGGCTTCCTGGGTGGGGCCAGCAGAGATCAGAATTCGCTTGCCTGCCAAATCTTTTTTATGCATCAACGCCCCGGCCCGGTCGAAAATAAACCAAGGCTCAGGCAAACGCCCTGCCCCAACCGTTTTGCAGGCCAGCGCCCCTGAATCGGGATCAATAATATGCATCCCCGCCTTTTCAAGGATATCCAGATTTTCCTGCACCCGGATATTCTGGTACATATGGGTGTTCATGGAGGGGCAAATCATCACCGGGCAGGTCACAGCCATCACTGTGGTAGTCAGCGCGTCATCGGCAATGCCATGGGCAAGCTTTCCAATGCAGTTTGCCGTTGCCGGCGCAATGACAACCATATCCGATTGGGATGCCACATCAATATGGGTTACCGAGGCGTGGGTATCCGTCCATAAATCGGAAAGCACCGGATTTTCAGACAACACCTCAAACGTGGGTTTACCCACAAACTGCTGTGCCGCGTCGGTCATGGCCACCGTCACATTCGCCCCGGCTTTTTTAAATAAGCGGAGCAACTCAACCGATTTATAGGCGGCAATCCCTCCGGTGACTCCCAACAGGATGTGCTGATCTTTAAACGTCATTAATAGGTTAGATTTTCTGTGTGTTGCATTGTATGATCCTTCCCCAAAGTCGGGGCCACCGCAATGTCCACATAGGTATAAATCTTTTCATCCCGGATGGTAAATACGGCGCACCGGGCAGTTTTCTGAAAGACCATGATGGTGGTATCCGGCGACTTGATCCGGGAGAGAATTTGCCAATTATCCTTTTCCATATTGGTACTGAAAAAATTATACAATGAATTGGAATCCACCCGCCCCTTAAGGCTCAAAATACCCGACCGATATCCTGGCGTGGACACCATCATGGTTTTATCCTTAATCACAGACATCTGCACAGGTATGAGCACATCCTCAAAATCATGGTAAATTGCCGTAGGCGTTTTAGACACAGAGGCCCTTTTTGCTTCTAAAGCCGATGCTCCGTCTTCAGAAGATGTGGTGCTGTTGCCAAACATGCTGCATCCTGAAATCAATAGTACAGAAAAGACCACGGCACAAATTGCCAAAACAGTTTTAAAACAATTCGAGAGTTTCATTTTTCCTCCATTTAATAAAGAACCTCTTTATTTTCATTTGCTATATTGTTTTACTCGCTTTTGATATTCTGCGGCCTCAATTTGATAGTTACGGCCCATATCGTTCAAGGCTCGAACTTTCTTATTATAAGCGTTAACCGCGTTTAAATCGTTTTTATCCAGATTTTCCTTCATCTCCCTTAGGCGCTTTTTTTCGGCGTGAATTTTTTCAGACAGCGCGTTAAGGTGTACGCTCATTTTTTCCAGTGCCATCAGTTCGTGTTCACGATTATCCCCATGGGCGTTTTCCGAATCCGGGTTAGAGCGTGAATCTTCTTTGATACCGTTTTTTACAGATTGTTTTTTTTCACCAGCAGTATTGTGAAACGCTTCCGCTTTTATGCGAGTGCATTTAAGCCGCTCTTTTTCAGGCAATGTCGATATATCATCTGTAAAATACAACACATTATCTTCCCCACGGCACTGGTATAACTCTGTAGCGAATAGGGGATACACACCAATCAAAAGCAAAATAACCCCAAACAAGCCGAACTTCATAGGAACCCTCACATGTACTATTTTATTCTCACATTCTGTATCTACAGACTGTTACGGACCGTCTACACCCCACAAAACACTTAAATGTGTTGTAGTAGACGCCAGCTAAAAAAAATGGTCACCCCATGGCGGTTATATTAGAAACAGAGGGCATCTGTCAAATTTTTTGCATGGGATTATCACAAGGTCGCAGGGCATAGACAACTTGCCCCTATCATTGATAATCTACTTGCCCCCATTAAGGATTGATGCTATATCTTTACAAAACTTGTACGTTGATACCTCAGAAATAAACAGCAATACACCAGCAGTGACGAAATATAATCAAAATAATTAAATATAATCGATTTACGAAATAAAGTTAAATACTTCCTAAAATCAAATCGTAAGTATGTTACCACACATACATTCGATTTAACGTTGATTTTCAAGCAAGTTAAGGGCGATTGTGCGTCAACCATCGTATTCAACTTATAGCCTGGCATCATTTTTGATTATCAATCATATAAAGGTTACTGGCCGAACTTGGTTGTTCACCGATATCAGTTCACAACGATTTCTTAAAGCCCTAGGAGGGTTGAGTGATTCTCACAAATAAAAAAACAACAGTAAAACCACTTATGAAGACAACTAAGATGAATAAAACCACCTCGGGCTTTACAATGATAGAAATCGTCATCGTATTAGCGATTTTATCGATTACCGCGACGTTTGCAGTTCCCCGTCTTAGCGGATGGTTGGAGAATAATCGCTTAAAATTAGCGGCACGTGAGCTCTATTCCAATATGCAGAAAGCCAAATCAGAAGCCCTGAAGCGAAATTGCAGCATCGGTGTCACCTTTTCAACGGTAACCTTTCCAGCCCAAGGAGGGGGATATAAAATTTTTCTTGATAATGGTTCTGGAACGGCGGGGAACGCAACACTGGACCCAGGTGAAACAATATTGCTGCAAGTTGGAATGCCCCAAGGTTGTACGCTTTATAAAGCCAATTTTAGTGCACCTGCAACAGCAACGCCAACCTCAAGCACTGGCTTTAATTCTCGTGGCTTACTCCTTCAAAAAAATAATTGGGTAGGAAACGGTTCGGTAGAATTAAGAAACAATAATTCCGTTTGGTATAAAATGAGTTTATCGAATTCAGGGTATCCAAAAATACGAAAAAGTTACGACGGAACAAATTGGCATTAACGCAATTTATAAGGAGAACCAAGGGCATGAACAAAACTATCGCGCCATTCAGGGGAAATGAAGGCTTTACCTTGATTGAAATTTTGATTGCACTTGCCATTTCCAGTACTTTTTTAGCAATGGTTTTCATCCAGTTCCAATCCCAACAAAACAGTTACCAGGCCCAGAATCAAGTGGTGGAAATGCAGCAAAGTCTGCGTGCCGGGATCAGCTATATGACCCAGGAACTGCACATGGCAGGATATGATCCTTACAACTCAAAAACCACAGGTATTGTTACTGCAGCAACGCAAACAATTGTATTTACCTATGTTGCAGATGATGACGGGTTGGATAACGATAATGATGCGACAACCGACGAAACCGGAGAATTAGAAACCATTACCTTTGACTTTTATGATGCCTATTCAGACGGTATTAAGGACATCGGCCGTCAGGCAGGATCTAATAGCGCCACAAAACGGGCTATTGCCGAACATATTGAAGATATAGAATTTACTTACCTAAATGCCAATGGTGCTACAGAGACCAATCTAGATGACATACGCACCATACAGATTTCCATTCTCGCCCGGACGGGAAAGCGCGACAAAGATTTTTCCAGTGTAAAAACCTACACATCTGCATCCGGAACGCTATGGGGACCATACAATGACGGGTTCAGACGCCGCTTTGAAATTATTACCATCAACCTCAGAAATATGGAGATCTAATCCGTGGATATTTTGCAAACCAACAATGATACCGGCTTCACGTTAATGGAAGTGCTCATCGCGCTGATGGTATTCAGTATCGGTGTTCTCGGCGTGGCTTTGATGCAGATAGCGGCAATTCGGGGCAACAGTTGGGCCAATGATCTGAGTGAAGCCACGGTATTTGGCAGCAATCAGATTGAACAAATATTGTCCTGGGACTATGACGATAGCAGGCTTGATTCAACCAACAATAACTCTTATACCCTGCCCGATGGTACCACTGCCGTAGTCGATGGTTCACAGATGGACAGTACTAGTTCCTACCATGCGTGTTGGCAGGTCACCGACAACACTCCGGTCACTGGCAGTAAAACAATTGACCTTACAGTGTACTGGAATCAAAAAGGACAGTTGAAACGTTTCAGCTTACAAACTGTCAAGGCAGAACATTAAGTTATAACATACATTCCGCACCCTAAATTCAGAACATTATTCAGTTTATAGATATAAATTCAGAATAATATTCTGTCTCATCAGAATTGTCAGAAGGATTGATGCTTAATCTCCACAATGCTTTTTTTGATTATGCTGACCGTAATTGGTATTGCAGCACTGAATATGACCACCATAGAGACCCAAATTACCGGAAACGATCGCACTTATCGAACGGATTTCTATAACCAGGAAACAAGTCTGGCTGTCGGGAAACTCATGTACAAAACCTGGTTAACAACAAAATACCTGAAAACCAATCAAAACGCTGCCTGTTTCCCAGATAGTTCGAATTCAGGTTCAGACACCAACGGCAACGGCATCACTGATGCCAGCGAAATTATTAAAAATGGCAAAGTCGTTGGGACGTTCAGGGTGCGAAATAATATTTCAAGCGGTGCTGACATCAGCAACTGGGAAGACTTAGCCGATTTTGGTGCTGCCGCAAACCATCCCGCCAACAAAATTCCAGCGCTAAGTCACCGAGATAAGCCCCTGCCGGGAACCGGTTATGATCCCAAAAACTTTGAGATCCGACGTTTTACAATTACTGCCTATTCCCCGGACAAGGATCGCAAAGTCATTTTACAAGAAGGTGTTTACAAGGTGTTTAACAACTATAAATAGATTTTAACCATAATTGATCGGTTAGCGACTCTGGCGATTGTTCGGGCGCTAAAAGTCAGGAGGGAAAAGATGAAAACCAAATTATCATTTATGTTGCTATTCATCGCATGGTCAACATTTGCGTTCGCAGAAGATATTGATGTTTACGGTGTCTCAAATATCAAGGTCAAACCCAATGTACTCATTATTTTGGATAACTCTGGAAGTATGGGGAGGATAGATGTGCCCCCGCCCTACAATCCTGATACCTCCTATGAAGGTCGTTATCCCCGAAACACAGTTTATAAAAAGAACAGAAGCAGATGGAAAAAGTATTTCGATGGTAACCTCGATAATTGGAAATGCGAAAGTGCTCTCACCACCCTTAACAGTAAGGGATATTGGGAAGGGAAATTAAATAAGAATGACTCGCTTGTAAATTGTTCACCTGGGGGACAGGTGGAAACCTACGCTATGGGGAACTACGTAAACTATACGGAAAATCCTCCTTCGCCCTTGTCCAGTCGCATGGAAGTGGCCAAAGATGTGGTTGCTGACCTGATTTACCAGAACAAAGAAAAGGTTAAATTTGGGTTAATGACATTTTATAGAAGTAATGGTGGCCATCTATTAGCTAAATGCGGGGCTGATACAAACACACTAATCGGAGAGTATGACCCCAACAAAGATTCACAAATGAAAGATATGAAACAATCTGGCTTAGGAGTGGTTGGGGAGTTGGAGTCAGACGGTATGACGCCAGTTGCTGAAACTATGGCTGAGGCCGGATTATATTTTGCCGGCAAAAAAAGTTGGTTTCACACCACCACCTGCAAAACTTACGACCCCGATCATCCTAACAAGAATTGCCAAGGTTCTGATTCTGTTCCGTCCTACTATATCACCCATACCAGCCCCATAGAAAATCGTTGCCAAAAAAACTACATCATTCTGGTCACGGATGGCGCTCCGACTGCTGACGATGCTAAGTTTAAAGATAAAAATTATATCCTTGACACAAAATTGTCAGAAGACCAAGAAGATGACTATAAAAAGAGCGGCTATAGCAGTGATGCATATATTAAGCACTATAGTTTTCTGGATGATGTTGCCTATTTCCTATACAATACCGATATTCTTCCCGATGAAGGGTCGCCTGGCGATAATGAAAAGCAGAATGTTAAAACCTATACTATAGGATTTAAACAAAAACTTCCACTGCTTCTTACAACGGCAACGCGTGGTGGTGGCAAATACTATCAGGCCTCAAATGCTGAAGAATTAAAGGAGAACTTGAAGTCCTTTTTGGTTGAAATTGAGGCCCAAAACGAAGTGTTCACAGCGACGTCTGTACCGATCAACCGGGCCAACAAGGCCTATGCAGGGAACTTTGTCTACTACGGCCTATTTCAACCCACCAACGATGGCAACTGGTTCGGTAATCTTAAAAAATATGCCATCACCGATAGCGGTATTATTCAGGACGCTGAAGGCGACCCCATTGAAAGCGAGGGCACGGTTGTTGAAACTGCCCGGTCATTCTGGAGCACGTCTGCCGATGGGATTGGCGTAACTTCTGGTGGTGCTGGTGCGCTCTTAAAAGATCGGAATGACCGAAAGCTTTACACCTATACAGGAACAGCGCGGGACCTGACGGACAAGAGCAACGAGTTTGGCACAGATAATACTGTACTGACGGATGGCACCTATTCTGATATAACCAATAAAGTTATCAATGCCGTACATAAAGGGATTTATAGTGATGACAATAACGACAATAACGACTGGCCATTGGCCAGTTTTCTGCATTCCCAGCCCATTGTGGTGCATTATTATAAAAAAAACGAAGAGGGTAATTATATTTTTGACCAGTCCATGATATATGCCGGATCCAACGGTGGAATGATGCACTGTTTTAATGATGACGACGGCAAAGAAATGTGGGGATTTATCCCCCAGGACCTCTTGGGTAAGGTAAGCCGGCTATCCTCCCCGACCAGTCTGGAATACTTTGTTGACGGAACACCCGTTGTTTACGATTATTGGTATGATGATGACAATGATCCCGAAACCTCAGATAAAAATAAAAAATTGCTTGTTTTCGGCGAACGTCGCGGGGGTGACTATTACACCGCTCTGGATATCAGCGATTATAACAAGCCGCTATTCGAATACAGTATTTCACCCGACATTCTGATGGGGACAACAGGACAAGAAACGCTTGGGCAATCCTGGTCGATTCCTCAGCCCCTGAAAATGGCCACATCGAAGAGTACCACCACGGATGTTTTTCTCATGGCTGGCGGCTACGATACCAACCAGGACAGTATGTCTCCCGAAGGCAATGACACCAAGGGACGAGCAGTCTACGCCGTCGATACTCGGTCTGGCAACTTGTTTCATAACTTTTTGTTCAGCCAATTCAACTACACAGACATGACCCATTCCATCATTGCGGTTTCCGGCTTTGAAAACCCCAAAACGAAAACCACCACCCGGGTGTATGCGGGAGATCTTTACGGCAATTTGTTCGCCTTTCGAGATGATATCTTCCATTGGGATACCGATAAAAAAGATGATCAAGGAAATTTAAAGGATAAATTCGATGGTATGGAAGACGGTGTCTGGGAGCAGAAGCTGAAATTATACGCAGTACCGGGAAGAAAAATCTGGCATGCACCAAACATTGTCAACGAATATTTTCCTGTAAACATCACATATCCAAAAGGGGACATCAATGATACCGAAGAAAATACCGGAGACAGCACTACAAAAGTCATCATTTCCGAAAACCGTATTGGAGATTACGTGTTTTTTGGGACGGGTGACCGGGCCCACCCAGAAAGGAAAGACCTCCTAAACGGATTTTATGCCATTAAAAACAACTGGGACTGGGACAATGATGAATCTCCTGAAATTATCGAAGCCACGGTTGATCTCGATGGTAAGGTCAAAAATAATGCGGGTACTCAGATAATGGACTTGAAGGATGAAACGCCCACGACAGATAAATGGTATATTCTTGATGTGACCAACGAGCTTATTCATAATAATGAATATGTCAAAAAGGCCATTGACCATCAAAAAAATCGGGGATGGTTTATTCGTCTCCAAGAGGATAATGGCAGCATGATGGGTGAAAAGGTAGTCTCCTCTCCCTTAATTTTTAACGGTGTTGTCTATTTTTCAACCTATGTGCCGGATACGAAAACAGAAGCTGATAATGAACCTGACCCATGTGCAATTTCTGGCGCCGAGGGTAACGGCTATCTTTATGCCATTGGGTATAAGTACGGGGAGTCGGTTATTAACTTCGATCCCACCAATGACACGCTTGACGAATATGGGAATATAAAAGAAAAACTGGACCGGTCGGATCGGCGTACTATATTTAGAAACAAGGGGATTCCACCTCAGCCAGTATTAGTTGTCCATGAAGGCAAGCCTACAATCATCGCAGGTTTTGAAACCATTGATCCACTGGCCCCAGTCGGACTACAAAGGGCATTCTGGCGCCAGCTTAACAACTAAAGCGGGAAATCCGCAACCCACTTACCCTCCTCAGTTTTTTGTTTTTTATGACAGAAACTGAGGAGTAAGGCACTAACATCATTATTTAGGAGACGTTTATGTTGAAAAAAAAAATAATCTGCCTGGGCATGTTCACTTTTCTTTTCCTTAACGGTATAGGTATGGCCTCTAATACGGATGACATCGGCAGCGCTGTCGACACCCCTTTCCAAATTAAAGCCAGAGTGATGGAGATTAGCCGCTTCACCAATAAGATCATCATCGCCGAAAATGTATTTAAACTCCTGTATCATTATGATGCAACGGGTAAAAAGGTCTGGGATACGCATTTTTTGGACAAGGAGGGCAACCCAATCACCTTGGAGCAGATTAAAAAGAGAGACAAAGTGCTTATGCACGGCACCCAAAAAAACAAGGACACCGTTGCATTGGAAATCATTTTGCTTGAATGATGGTATCCATGGTCAAAATAAAATCACACATCTGATTATCTTTTAAGCGCCCTTTTACATTAGCGCCAATGGACACATATCACAGCGTCCATTGGCGTGCCTCAATGGTGGTCTAAAGTTTCGACCACTCCTTTGAAAACCCATGGGCCTATAAGCCGCCTTCAGCCAATGTCAGGATGGGTGGCAAGGGCCGCCATGAACCGCTTGCTCTGTCTTCCCATGCGCAGTTTAAATTTTTCGACCACCTTCTCCATGAACTGATACCCGACAATGTAATCCGATTCAAAGACCTGGCGCAGCTGATCTGAAGAGACAGAGATAATTTGGCAATCGTCGTCACAGATCGCGGTGTAGGAGGATGGGGTATTCTCAAGCAGGGCGGAAAGTCCAAAACTCTGGCCAGGGACAAGTTCCTCAAGGGTCAGGGTCTTTCCAGAGGTGGCACGGCTGTTGATGCAAATGCTGCCGGACACCAGCATGTAGATCCGATCCTGGATGTCGCCTTGACGAATAAGAATGGTTTCATTTCCGACGTCCGCCATCTGGGCCACAGCCGCCACCTTATCCAGCACGTCCTCTGGCATATCTTTCATGAAATTCATTTTTTTAAGGTCTGATATTTCAACCATTGCGATGTCCTTTTTATAAGAAAGTCCGATGCAAACTCATTCGGTTCTTTCTATATTTGTTGTGGGCGAACCGAGGTGAAAAACCAGGTCCGCCCGTGGCGGTTATAAGAAAGTCCGTGTAGGTTACTCAGATCTTTCAATCTTTGTCGTGGGCTGTGCCTGGGTATCAATAGACCAAGGGCGGCCCGTGGCCGTTAATATGAAAGACCGATCCAAACCGATTTGGTTCTTTTATGATTTGTTGTGAGCAAACCTGGGTGAAAGGCCAGCGGCCCATGGTCATTATTCAAGGCCTAATATGTCGTCGATGTCATCAACATCCTGTCGCAGATCTGGCCGCTCTTCCAGAGTTTTAATGAGCATTATGGCCCGCTTGTCCATGGTCCGTTTATACTGGCCGGCCATCCCGATCATGAAGTGGTAGGCAAGTTCTGGGTTGGACGCAAACTTTTCAACCAAGCCACGACCAGACAACGTAATCATTTCGCAAGGTTCCTGACTCTCAGCAGTGTAGGTTGCCCGGGCATTTTTGATGACAGCCGACGACCCGAATGACCGGCCGGACTGAAGATTTTCAAAAATCACGTCAATATCATCGTTCAGGGCCACTTTAAACGCCACCTGCCCCATAATCATCATGTAGAAGGTGTTAATTTTCTCTCCAACCGTAAAAAAACGGGTATTTTTACCATATATATTGAGATGTGCATCCTGACTGAGGATCTCAAGCAGGTGATCGGGCATCTGGCTGAGCATATTGATGCGTTTTAGATCTTCTATCTTTACCATGGTGGGTTCCTCTAGGTTAAAATATACAACACAATGATAAAAGAGATGGCAATGGCGGCCCCCATGCCAATGGGAAGGGTCTCCTGCATCACATCGTTGTAGAGGCGTCTCTTTTTAAGTTCAAGCCGCTTTTTTCTCATGCCACCGGCCATCCATACATTCACGGTTAAAAACAGGGCAATCCGAGCACCCGTATCTTTAAAAAACTGGGTGGCCCAGGCAATTGACCACTGAAACAAATCTTCACTTTTGGTATTCATTGGATTGAGGATACCTGTCAACAGGGCATATACACCCCGGCCACCTTTTCGATATATCCAGTCCGCATCCAGATTGACAGCCCGTTGTTCCGCAGGATAGATGCCGCTGAGCAGCAGCAATGCGAAGGCCAGTGCAGAAAAGGCCAAAAGTTCCGTCTGGGTGAGCACATGGGAAATGGTATAGGGCTGGTAATCGGTGGCAAACGGCAGTATCCGGTATAAAAACTGAGGGAATGTCCCAATAAAGATACATAAAAATGCGGCCATCCCCATGGCAATACGCATGTTCATAGGCGCTTCTTTAACCCGAAAGCCTGCATCATGACCAAAAAATGCAAAGAAGGGAATTTTGATTCCAGCATGGTGAAAGACCCCCGCAGCGGCAAACAACAGGACCAGCCAAACACCGACCAGCGCCCCCTGGCCAGGAAGATGGGAATGATGGGCCACAGCAGACATCACCATGGATTTGGAGACAAAACCGGAGAACAGCGGGAATGCAGAAATAGAGGCCGCTCCCACACAGCAAAATGCACAGGTCCAAGGCATACTTTTATACAGCCCGCCCAGATCCGTGGCATTAATTTTTCCAGTCCGGTACATCACCGCCCCCATGGACATAAACAACAGACCTTTAAACAAAATATCGTTAAAGGCATGGGCCACCGCTCCATTGATGGCAAGTTCAGTGCCCACACCAATCCCGACCACCATAAATCCAACCTGGTTGATCAGGCTGTATGCAAGCACCCGGCGAAGGTCATTTTCAATGACCGCATAAAATATGGGGAAGGCCGCCATCCCAACACCGATCCAGATCAATAGTTCCGTACCAGGATAAAGCCGGGCCAGCGCATACACAGCCGTCTTCGTGGTAAAGGCACTGAGAAACACGGTTCCGCCGATGGTCGCTTCAGGATACGCGTCTGTCAGCCAGGGATGCAACAGGGGCCAGGCGCAGTTGATACCGATGCCAAAAAACATCAGGTAGGATGCGAGGCTGTCCAAGGAAAAAGCGGTCATCTCAAGGGAACCGGTTAGCGAATAATGAAATACAATACCGGCCAGCAGCACCAGACCGCCAAAGGCGTGGACCAGCAGGTATCGAAATCCTGCCGACTGAGCGGCTTTGGTCTTTCGACACCAGATCAGCATGACAGACCCCACCGTAAGGGATTCCCAGAAAATAAAAAAGGTAAACAGGTCCCCGGCAAAAATAGTACCCAATGCGGCCCCCGCATAAAAGAAACCCGCTACAAACTCGACATTGTCTTTGAAACACAGGATATAAATGGTGGTAATCAAGGCAATGATATGAAAGATATATCCGAACACCAGGTTCAATCGATCTACTTTCATGAGTACCAGGCCAAACTCTTGGCCCAGGTGCCAAGTCAAAGGCGCATCCATGGGAAGATTCAGCAGGTTAATAAAGCCCACCACAGGGATCAGCATCATATAGATGGATTTTGCCTTGCCCCGGAACAGCGGGATCAGCAGACCGCCCAGCATAAAAATCAGGGCTGGCATATGGCTAATTGTCATAATAATCCTCCTTTCGCTTCACCAAAGGACGCAGTATGTACTTGGACACCAGCACCAACAGCACGCAGGCTACAAATCCGTAAATCGAATAAAAACTCCAGTATTTTTCCCATTCATATGTCACATGACGATGGATGACATGGTTTTGAGCCAGGAGAATGTAAACCATATCAACAAACAGCAATGATACCACAAAGGAAAAAAAGATACGCAGCAGTCTCTTTACATTCTTGGGGTTATCAAAAAGATGCTGTTTTTCCTCGGGATGTTCCAAATTTTTTTTTTCGTTTTTTTCCATAGGTCAAAACCACCTCGAGTTAAGGGTTAGACGCAGGGGTGAGATAGAATATAGCCCATATAAAGACATGCAACGACAAAGACCACCATAAAAACGGGTCGGTATCCGGGCACAGCATCATGCTTTAGTTCCATCAGTTCTTCATGGTCGTGATCAGGTTTCATTACGTCATTAACCTCCGATAAATCCTTTAACGGCAAGGGATGCCAGGTTCAAGAAGGGCTGGGGATAGAAAAAGAGCACAAAGGAAATCAGCGCGGTGATCACCAATGGTATCACACACATCAGGGGCGCTTCGTTGACCTTGCGTTCAAACATGGCCTCTTCAGGGGAACAGAAAAAGGCCTTATAGAAAATGGGCATAAAATAGGCAGCATTCAGCAAGGATGACGTCAGGAGGACAAACAGCATCACCATCTGATCTCCTTCAAGGGTGCCCAGTACCAGATACCATTTTGAAATAAATCCGCCGGTGGGGGGCAGTCCAATGATGGAAAGTGCGCCAATTAAAAAGGCCCCCATGGTGACGGGCATGCGGTAGCCGATCCCCACCATCTGGGAAATATATTTTCTACCAGTGGCCACAAACACGGCACCGGCAACAAAAAACAAGGTAATCTTGCCAAAGGCATGCATGGCAATGTGAAGCATCCCGCCCGTCACCCCTTTGGGAGAGAGCAATGCGGCGCCTAAAACAATGTAGGAGAGCTGTCCAATCGTTGAAAAGGCCAGGCGCCGTTTGAATTCATCCTGGGACAATGCAATGGCCGATGAAACCAATATGGTGATTGAGGCGATCCCGGCCACAAGGCTCCCAAATTCCATCCAGTTGAGCAGTTCCAACCCAAAAATTCCGGTGAGAACCCGGATGATGGAAAAGACCCCAACCTTAACAACAGCCACGGCATGGAGCAGTGCAGATACCGGCGTGGGCGCCACCATGGCGGCGGGCAGCCACGAGTGAAATGGCATGATCCCGGCTTTTGCAAAGCCAAACACAAACATCAACAAAAGTACCATGGCCTGGGGCCGGGGCAACTCACTTGAGAAAATACCAGCACCTGAAAACTCAAGGGTCCCCGTTACATGATAGCAATAGATCATGGCCGGCAGTACCAGCCCGATGGAGGTCCCCAGAATAAACGTCAAATACCTGCGGCCGGACAGTTTAGAATTCGCATCTTGGTGGTGGGTCACCAAAGGATACGTGGCCAAGGATAAAATCTCATAAAACAGGTACAGGGTCAGCAGATTGGCTGAAAACGCCACACCAATGGTAGCGGAAATGGCCAAGGCAAAAAAGGAGACAAACCGGGTTTGCCCATGTTCGTTAAGTCCCCGCATATACCCAATGGAATACATAGACGTGATCAGGTACAAAAACGAGGCGACCAGGGCAAACAACATCCCTAACGCATCCACCCGAAAAGCAATATCGGCACCTGGCGCAATCTTGAACAGGGTGAGTACCACCTGGTTACCCTGAAGGATGACCGGCAGCATTGACACCACGATCACAAACTTGATGGTACCTGCAATAAATGTCCAGGCTTCCCGAACGTTGGGCTTTTCCGATGAGGAGACAAGAACCGGAATCACCAGCAAGGAGACCAGCACAGCCAGAAGCGGTTTATATGAGGGTATAAGTTCCATGGGTTCCTTATTTGCCTTTTATCAATTATTATTCATTTAAAAAAAACGAAACTAACCGATTCGTTTCTTTCATCACTGCAATGACTTGAGCAGCGGGGCAATCACATGCTCTACAATGCTACCAGAGTAAACCCCAACCACCACCAGGGCCGCAGATGCAATCCCCAACACCGCCAAAGAAGAGACCGGCGCTTCATCCATGGCAACAACCGATGCATGACCGGAGTCCTTACCATGACCATCATGGCCGTCAGACATGGGGGTAAAAAAGCACACCTCAAATACCTTGAAGAACAAGATGGCGCAGATCAAAGAGGAGATCAGCAGGGCGGCTGCAAAATGGTAAGCCCCCGTCTCAAAGGCCCCCAGGATCAGATACCATTTTGAAAAGAACCCGCAGGTGGGCGGTACCCCCACAATGGAAAACGCCGCCAGGACAAAACCTGCCATGGTCCAGGGCATTTTTGCAAAAAGCCCCTGGAGATCAGCAATCTCCACCCGGTCCAGCTTGTAAACCATGTTTCCCACAGCCAAAAACAGGGCAAAGGTCATCAGTGCGTCGTTGAGTATGTGCAGGATCGCACCGGTCATCCCCAGGGTGTTGCCCAGCCAGGCGCCGCCCACCATATAGCCAATCTCGCAGACAATGATATAACTGAGCATCTTTTTAAGGTTGCTCTGGGATAAGGCCATGATACCGCCAACCAGAATGGCAATCGTACCCATCCACACCACGCCTTGTGCCAGATTCAGGGTGTTAAAGATGTAATCCAGGCCAAATACCGTGAGCATCAGCCGAACCATAACATACACCATTACCTTGGTCATCAGCGGCGCAACAATGCGAGCAAACCCCACCGGTGCATAGGAATATGCATTGGGCAGCCACTCATGGACTGGAAACAGGGCCATTTTAATGAACACGCCCAGGATGCAAAGAATAAATGCGGTCAACAACGTGGCGGATTCCGTCATCGTCGGTATCATGGCGGCCACATCTGCCATATTCAAGGAACCGGTTTTGATATAGATGTATCCCACCCCAAGAAGGTAAAACGAGGCACCAATGACGCCAATGAAAATATAGTTTAAGGACGCCAAAGCCCCTCTGTCCTTATCCCCTAAGGCGATCATGGTGTAGGAACTCAGTGAGGTGATCTCAATGAGCACATAGAGGTTAAACAGATCACCGGTAGAGACCACGCCGGTCAGCCCGACCACAAAGAGCAGGTACATGACATAAAATGCGCCGGTCCGGTCGGGGGTTTCCTGCTGGACATTTTTATAGCTGGCCAAAAGATTCAAAAAACCGATGCCGGTTACCAGGACCAGAACCATGGCGTTGAGTCCGTCAATGCGGTATTCAATGCCCATGGGCGGGGCCCAGCCGGCCATGTTGTATTGAATGGGACCACTGGCCAACACCATACACAAATCTCCGATTGCCGCGTAACAGGAAATGCCCACGGCCGTCACTGCAATGGGATAGGTATACCGATCTTCCACCCATGCCGTGATTCCGGCAAAAAACGCCCCAAGCAACGGTGCAATAACAACAAGTGCGGGATAATGATTCATGATTTACTTTCCGATAAGCGCATTCTGAGTTCATCTTCTTCCAGGGTCTGATACCGCTGGTAAATCTTCACACACAGGGCCATGGCCACACCAAATGTCGCCACGGAGACCACGATGGCCGTGAGCATGAGAACATGGGGCAATGGGTTGATGTAATCCGCCGCCTTAATAGCGGTTTCGGCTGCACCATGCCCACCGTGCGCCCCCTGGATAATGGGGATGGTGGCGTCATGTTTGAACCCAATGGACACATAAAAGAGAATAATTGCCGTTTGAAAAATATTCATGCCCACCAGTTTTTTGATCAGATTGTTCTTGGCGATCATGGCGTACAGCCCAATCATCATCAGCACGATATAAAGCCAGTAATTATATTTTACTGCAATAAGCGTCAGAAGGTCTGCCATTTTACACCTCCTTTCTATAAGCCTTCGTCGTGTCTGCCGGCGGATACAATGTTAATATAAATAATGACCATGACCGCAGCCACAGCCATACCGACACCAATTTCAACACCGAGCATACCGTAGGCGCGAATATGAGACTTGCCCAAGAAGGGAATATACGTGGCGTAATCTAAAAAATTGCCCCCCAGCCACATGGCACCCGCGCCAATCCCCACATACACCAAGACCCCCACGGCAGACAATATGCCGATAAATTTCTCGCTCACCCGTTTGACCAGGGTTTTGAGGTTGTAGGAGATGGCCAGCAAAATCAGGCTGGACCCAAAAATGACCCCGCCTTGAAACCCGCCACCCGGGGAAAAGTCCCCGTGGGCCACAACATAGAAGGCGTAAATCTGAATAAAAGGGATCAACAGCCGGCACACCGTTTTAATAATTGTATCCGACGGCACCCAATTTTTATCCATATCCTCAAAGTCCTTGCCCACAGCCACTTGTATGTCAGGATTTTTCACATGGAGCATCACCCCGGAAGGCACATGGCGGTAATAATGATCTTTTTTGGGGCTGAAATCACGAAGCAGTAAAAAACAGGCCAGTCCCGCGCAAAACACCACAGCGGTTTCAAACATGGTGTCAAAGCCCCTGTAATCTGCCAGGACCGCTGTCACCAGGTTAGGCACATCGGTCTGTGCCACGGCCTTTTCAATGTAGTGGTTGGAAAGATGAAGGGAGGCCGGCGAGCTGGCATCTCCCCACCCCGGCAGTTCACCAGTACCATACAGCAACAGTCCGCCGGTGAGGCAGACCACTATCAACGCAATCAGTCTCAATCTTTTGTCCTCCTGCTGGTTCTAAATACTGCCGCCACAAAAAATACAGTGCTGACCCCCGCCCCCACCGATGCTTCAGTAAAGGCCACATCTACCGCCCCCATCACCGCCCACAAAAGACACATCATAAAGGAATATGCACCGAACAAAATAGCCGTTCCCAAAAGGTCCCTGACAGAAATGGCAGCAATGGCACAGATAATAATAAACGTCAGTACAATCAAATCAATTGGCCAATACATGGTTACTCCTTTTCTCCTGACGATTCACCCTTTTTTGTCCAAGGCCGAAGGCCAGCACGCATGCCCGCGTCCACAATAGAGTGGGTTGCTGTGGGACTGGACATAAACACGAAAAAGACGATAAGCATCATTTTAACGGACAGCAGCAGACTCCCCCATGAAAAATGATGAAGGTTGTAAATGGCCAATCCACCCACCATGGCCATTATTCCCAATGTATCGAGTTTTCCCGCCGGATGCAGTCTGGCGTAAAAATCCGGCATCCGAATGATACCGATCGCCCCACCCAGGAAAAACATAAACCCGAACAGCATACACAGGATGGCAATTAGATTGATTAAAATATCCATGCCTTTACCCCCCTACTCCATAAAGGACTCTTCATAGAGGCCTTTTCTTTTATGAAAGTACCTGGACGCAGCGATGATAGCTACAAAATTTAAAAACGCATAGGCCAGGGCAATGTCCACAAACATTTCAACCCGCCCATATAACACCCCAATTATCAGTAACAATACAACGGTTTTGCTGCCGATGGCATTTGCCCCGATAAGACGGTCCAGCACAGTGGGTCCAAACAGGCAGCGGTACAAAGACAAAAACATGAGCAGGCACAACCCCAAGGCAATGCTCAGAAAAAATGTGTTCATTATTTTTCTCCGTATTCGTTGTAGATGTCCGCCACCTTCTCCAACATGGTACCCGGCAAGGAATCAGCGGACGGCTTATCAATGGCATGCACCTGGTAGGTGCCGTCTGCACCCGCAGTTACCGTGATGGTGCCGGGCGTCAGGGTAATGGCATTTGCCAGGGTGGTGACAGCGAGATCCGATTCAAGATCGGTTGTAAAATTGATAAGATGGGGATCAATCATCTCCTTCATTTTCGGATGAAAGACCAGGTAAAGCAGATGAAAATTGGCTTTGATGATTTCCATCAGCAGCCAGGGAATATAGGCAAGAAATTTAATAAATATCCGAATGTGTCCCCGTGTGATGTCCGGAAAGAGTAAGTCGTGGAAAAACCATGCCACAATCAGGCTGGAGATTGCCCCTAGACTGAGCAACAGCCCGGAGAAATTTCCGGAAAGGACCAGCCATGTAATAAACATAAAAATAAAGGTAATCAAAAATGAGATAATGGAAAACTTGGGTGTGTTGTCAGGGACCGCAGGCGGGCTGCTGCCTCTGGAATTGTATTGGGTCAATTCAGGTCTCCTTGAGCGGGTCAGTCAACAGGTTGTTACGGAATGCCAATCCGTCATGCTATGTTGTATTAATTGTCAACGGTGTAAATACCACGAAACTTATCATAAAGTTTTGACATGGTCCCCTTTTTTTTGGATGTTTTATCCACATCCTCGGATTCGTCCGTGCGCCCTTCCAGTTTCAGACGGTGGTGATAGGCGGCTTTAATCGTGTCAATGAGTGTATCCATATCCACGGGTTTGGACAGAAACTTAAATGCGTTATACTTACCACTTTCCAGAGCATTTTCAACGCTGCCATGTCCGGTGAGCACAATACAGGGCAGTGTGGGCTGGAGGTCTTTTAAACATTTTTGAACTTCAATGCCGTCCATGCCAGGCATCTGAAGGTCAACCACCGCCACATCAAAGTCTTCCGTTGAAGCGGCTTCTACGCCCTCTTCACCTGAAAACGTGGTTTTCACTGTAAATCCGTCCAATACCAGCCGCTTGGCCAGGTATTTCAAAAATGTCTGTTCATCATCAATGAATAGGAGTTTCATAGATAACCCTTTGCAGTCTAAATAGGCCGTTTTATACGAAAGTCTGTGTAGATTACTCAGATCTTTCAATTTGTGTTGTGGGCTGTGCCTGGGTATCGATAGACCACAGGCGGCCCGTGGCCGATATATCGTTAAATTACGTTTTTCTTTCTAACTTGATATGACTATCTAATATGAAAGACCCATACAACCGCTTCAGGTCTTTTCATGATGTGTTGGGGGCACCCCTGTGATGCTCAACTGGGTCGGCCCATAGTCAGTATATCACTGCCAATGCACATCGCGTCAGATACCTAACAGACCCCTCAATGGGAGTCAAGACGTTTCTTTTTATCAGTACAAATATAATATCAAACCGTCTGATTACACCTTAAAATGGTATCTTTTTTCATGGTTACACCTTTTTTAAGGCTTGTCAATTGGGAAGAGCATACATGGATACACAGATTTTTCCGCAATATTGCGGGATATGGACCCCATCCACCGTTCCATCATGGCGTTTCGTTCACTGGTGCCAAGAATAATCATGGATGCCTGGTATTCACGGGCCGCTTTCAGGATCTCCTTTTCCGGGTCTCCCACATACACATGGGCTCTTGTATCAATTCCTGAGTCTTCAAATTCATCGCACAATTCATCCAGTCGCCGGCGCTCCGTTTTTCGTATTTTTTGGACCTCGTGGGTGTCAGTGCTTTTCAGGTCCTTTTCACTGACCACATGCATCACATGCAGCTGCCCCACCACATTGGCTAACCCTTTGAGGGTGTCCACCACCGTCTGAGAATTATTGGACCATGAGGTGGCAAACAGGGGACGGCTAAATATGTGTTCCGGCACCACCTGCTCTTCAAGCATATGTTTGAAGATGAGAATCGGCACATCCACCCGCCGGGTCAGTTCGGTGATATCGGAACGGGAATACAATTGTTCCAGGGGGCCTTTGTGGGAGCGCCCGACCACCATCAAATCCGGCTGCTCGATTTCGATCACCCGGAGAATCTCGGGAATCAGGCTGGCAACCTCCATGTAAGCGCCAACTTCCATGCCCATCTCAAACAGATTCTCCGCCCAATCAATAAACCTTATATTGGCCGTTTCCTTTAGCTTAACCTCCTCTTCTTTCAAATATCCGGCACCCCGCTTCATGGCCACTTTGTCTCGCTCAATGACATTGAGAAAGACCACATGTTCAAGGTCGGCACGGCGCATACTTAGCAGGGAATGGAGCGCATCGTAGCACAGTGATTCAAATTTAGTCACAAACAGCAGTTTTTTTATCTTCATCAAGTTCTCCTCATGGGATCGGACCCGGCGCTTTCGCCCATATTCACTACCTTATTTTGTATGAAAGACCGATGCAAACCTACTCGGTTTTTTCATAATTTGTTGTGGGCTGTGCCTGGTATCGATACAACCAGGGGCGGCCCATGGCCGTTATTATGAGATTCGGGCATCCCGTGCCACAGCTACCCGATTTTAGCGGTAATGGCCTGGATCAATTCTTCAGGTTCCACGGGTTTTTCCAGGTAGATATCGGGTTTGGGCACCTCACCGTTAAACTCCTCCAATACCTTTTGCGATCTTAAAAAAGACCGAAGGGCGATACCGGTAAACATGATCACCGGCACCGATTTCAGGGCATTGTCGGTTTTAAGCCGGCGGTAGAGGCGAATCCCGCTGCCCCTGGGCATTAACACATCCAGGATAACCAGATCCGGGGGATCCGCATTGATCTTTTCCAGCCCCTCCACACCATCCTGGGCCACCAAAGGGGTGTACCCGTTCTCTTCAAGCACTGTGACCACGAATGACCTCACATCGGGATCATCATCTACCACAAGTACCTTTTTACTCATTGTCTACCTCCTTGGCCGGTTTCTTATATGTTTACCAATGCAACCCCATTGGGTTCATTCAGTTAAGTGTTGTCGGCAAACCTGAGCGAAATACCAGGGCGGCCCGTGGCCATTCTATACAACGGGTTCTAATGGCAGTCGAATGGTGAAACACGCCCCTTTTCCCAACTCGCTTTCTATATCAATTTGTCCGTTATGTTCCTCAATCAATTTTCCGGTAACCAGCAGTCCAAGTCCTGTGCCTCTGCCCCCTTTGGAGCTGAACATGGGATTAAACAACTGGGCCTTGATTTTGTCATCCATACCACAGCCATTATCACGCACTTCAAGACAAAACTTTTGGCCGTCAATAAAGGTCCGAACATGTATCTTAAATATCTTGCTGGCATCCTCATCTTCTATACATGCTTCCATGGCATTGGTAATCAGGTTTAAAAGGGCCCTGTGTATGGTCATGGGGTCAGCCATGATCTGGCCAATGTCTGGATCCATTTCAGCCACAATTTCAATACCATTGGACTTTGCGGTGTCATACTCCAGTTTCACCACATCCTGAACCACCTCATTGGGCGAACAGGGTGCGATCTCGGGTTCCCGTTGCTTTGAATAGGTCAACAGATCCTGGGTCAGATCAGATACCCGGGCAATGTTCTTTTTAATGGTCACCCACCCGTCCCGGATTTTTTCCATGCTATTATTTTTCATCCCCACATCCACCACATAGGAACCGCCCTTCAGGCCGATGAGGATATTTTTTACATAATGGGCCAGGCCGCTGACGGTCTGCCCCACGGCGGCAAGGCGTTCAGATTGAACCAATTCCTTTTCCAGGCGTTTAATATCCGACAGATCCTGAAAGAAATTAACAATCCCCACAAACTCACCTTTTTCATAGAGTACATTTACCGCATATCGCACCAGGAACGCTTTGCCCGGGTGCGGTGTGAGCACCATTTCCCGCCAGCGCATCTCCAGGCTGCATTGTTCTTGTTTGGCCTCGGCCTTGAACAGGCTCGCAAGTTCCGGGTCATACAGATCGTCAATGGTCATTTTGTTACGGACGTCCCGGGCCGGGGCATTAAAAATCCGGGCCGCTTCAGGATTGTACACAACGATTTTCCAATCCTTGTCAAAGGCCACAATGGCATCGTGGGACGAATGAATCAGCAGGCGTTGAAAACTGGCTTTGTGCCGGATTTCCTGAGTGGCTTTTGCCACCTTTTTCTCAAGATTTTTGGTATGGTCTTCCAGTTGTTTTCGAATATGGATTTTCGTTTTAGCCCGCTCCAGGGCAATGGCCAGGGCTTCATCCCGCAGCGGCTTGTTAATAAAGTCTGAGGCACCGTATTGAAGGGCTGCAATTGTGGAATCAATATCCCCATGGCCCGTGACAATAATGACCTCCTTATCTGTATCTTTCTCCTTAATCCGCCGCAGTAATTCCAGACCGTCCATCACCGGCATTTTAATATCTGTAACGACAATATCAGGGTCTTCTTTTTCAAGCACCTCCAACGCCTCTTGTCCGTTACTCGCTGTCACCACTTCATACCCATCTGACCGCAAAGACATGGCCAACAACCGGACGATAAGCCCTTCATCATCAACAATGAGTATTTTGTTTGCAGTCATTTTCATTTATCTCCTTATCCTTGAATCAGGAAATGGCCGGAAACCTGATAATAAACTCCGAGCCCTGGCCTTCCTCACTGTTGATCTCAATGGTACCGGAATAATCCTTAATAATCCCAAAACTGATACTGGTTCCCAATCCAGTTCCCTTACCCGTTTCCTTGGTTGTGAAAAACGGTTCAAAAATCTTACGCCGCACCGATTCGCTCATGCCGGTGCCGGTATCGGAAACACTGACACACACCTGGTCTGCGTCCCCCCAGGTTTTTATGGTTAATCGTTTTTCAACAGGGCCTTGGGTATTTGCCGCCTTTTCATCCATGGCATCAATGGCATTGGTCACCAGGTTGATAAACACCTGTTCCAATCGGTTATGCTCAGCCCGGACCTGGGGAAGATCATCCGAGAGGTTGAGTTCAACTTGAATGGCATGTGCTGTAATCTGGTGCCCAAGCACCTTGAATACATCGTTCACCGGCGCATTGATATCCAGTTTTTTCAAGCTCCGCTCCGACTGTCGGGCAAAATCTCGCACATGTTTGATCACGCCTGCCGCCCGTGCCACATTTTCAATAATATCGTTGGCCATGAGCTTGAGTTCATCATCAGGTATACGGATCCCTTTTCTCATCATCTTGATCATGAGATCGGCACAGATCTGGATGACATTCAGCGGCTGATTAATCTCATGGGCCATACCAGCGGCCATGGTTCCTAGGGTGGCCAATTTACCGGCCTGGATGAGCTGGGTCTCCTTTTCAACACTTTCAGTAATATCTGTTGAGGCGGCAATCAACACGTTACGGTTGGAATAGGTGGTGTTTACCACCTTGGTATCAGTAAAGAAATATTCACCCGATTTCTTTTTATGCTTTTTCTTTGTAAACAGCAGTGTCTCGCCGGGACCAAGGACACGAAGGCCCGCCTCTACCGTATCATCGTCTTTGTCACAGACCTCCAGAAAAGGGGTGCCCAAAAGATCTGACTTTGAATAGCCGTAATCCACTTCTACTCTGTGGTTGATATCCAGTACTTCCAAGGACTTTGAATCCACGATAAAAATCGGATTGGGATTATTGTTGAACAATGACCTGTATTTTTCTTCTGATTTTTTATACTTTTCATGCAGCTTGACCAGCTCTTTATCCTGAAGGGCGATCTCCTTTTGAGCGGCTTTGTCCTCGCTTCTGTCCCTAAGGGTTTCAATGGCACCGATCACTTTGCCATCTGGAGATTTAATCGGGGCCGCCGTAAAAAAGATCCACTTGCCGTTTTCACCAAGATGGGGAAAAAATTCTTCGGCCTCCAAGGCTTCTTTCACAATTTCGGACCTTCGCCATGAGGTGCCAAAATAATGCGCGATCTCCGACTCATCCAGGCCATCCACCACCATATCCGCCAAGGTTGGCCGTTTGGCCGAGCGAAACGGGACCCATTGTCTGTCCGTCCCGACCAGTTCGTACGCATTGTGTCCACTGAGTTTCTCGCAGGCCGGGTTCCAATGGGTGAGGATATGTTCATTATTAATGATGAACGTAGGAATCATGCTGCCCTGAATCACCTGGGTTAACTCTTTTTCCAGCTCCAGCAAATCTGCTTTTTCGTTTTTCAAAAACGCGGTCTTTTTTCTAAAGATCTCTGCAATGGATTCAGAATAGGTATCAAGCAGACAGACCAGGTCGTCACGACAGACATCCCTATCTAAAATCTGGGCCTTTACCTTGGCCTTTTCCCCCTCGGTTTTCAGCAAACCGATAAACGCAACGGCCCGGTAGGGATCCAGGTCCAAAATTTTTACATTTCGGGATTCCAGCGCTGTTAAAATCGGTGCCAAACTTTTGTCATTTTTCAGCTTAAGCACCAGATCTAACTCCGCAATATCCAAAAGCGCGGCGTAAGATTTACTTGTGGGAATATTTCGCCGTTCGGCACAGGCGGTTCCCTGGTTCTTCACCAGGGGATCGGCCACCATGAGCACTTGGCAATCCAAGGCTGCAAGTTCAGGATGGAACAGGCGATCCAGAATTTCACAACAGGGATCATTCCCGCCAATGATGCCTATTTTTTTTTGATTCAGGTCCAGATCCATGGATTTCTCCTTTTTGGATTTCTAATGCACATTTTAGAAGAAAAAAACCAGGGTGACAACTGCAAAGGTGGGGATCAAAAAGACCAGGGAATACTTGAGGATATACCCAAAAAAACTGGGCATTTCCACCCCGGCTTCGGCCGCGATGGACCGTACCATAAAGTTGGGCGCATTGCCAATATAAGAACAGGCACCGAAAAATACAGCACCGGCAGACACGGCCTGAAGATAAATCGCCTTTTCAGTCATCAGCAACGGCACAGATTGCGCTTCTGCCATGCCGGCGTAGAAGCTGCCCAGCGCGGTGTTAAAAAAGGTGAGATAGGTTGGCGCATTGTCCAAAAATGCAGACAGGATACCGGTCACCCAGAAATAATGCCAGGGGTCTTGAACCGCATTAATCAGGAAGGCAAATGCCCCCTCTGAACCCGCCTTGAGCAAAAGCAGGCAAGGGATCATGGTAATGAAAATTCCGACAAACAGATAGGCCACTTCCACAATGGGAAACCAGGTAAACTCATTTTCTTCCCTCAAGGACCTTGGGGTAACAACCAATGACAAAATTCCCAACACAATGAGCAGTCCATCCCGGAGCCAATCCTGAGCCGCCCTGTGGACGCCAAAGGTGGTGATCTCACCCAAATCCACAATACCGCTCATCAATACAGCGCCAATCACGCCACCCAGGAAAATAAAATTATAGGTGCCTGTCAGACGAAGCGGGGCCTTTTCCCCATCATCCATTGGCAGCACGCCCCCCTCCTTCTTGTAGAAATAAGAGTCCAGAAAAAAATAGATCACAATCAACACACAGGACGTCACCAGTAAATGGGGCAAAATTTTCAAGGTCCAAAAAAAGCTGACCCCATGTAAAAACCCCAAAAACAGGGGCGGATCTCCCAGGGGGGTTAAGGCCCCGCCCACATTGGCCACAAGAAAGATAAAAAACACCACCATAAAGGTTTTATTTTTACGATGGGCATTGGCCCGGATAAAAGGACGAATCATAAGCATCGCCGCACCGGTCGTGCCCATCCAGGATGCCAGCAGGGTGCCGATGAGAATAATCCCGGTATTGACTGCCGGTGTCCCTGTGAGGGTACCCTTGAGCAGAATACCGCCGGACACGGTAAACAAGGCCCACAGGAGAATGATAAAGGGGATGTAATCCGCCAAAATAATATGTAAAATTTCATAAACAGCAACCCCTTTATAAACTGCCACAAAGGGAACAGCCAGGCAGGCCGCCCAAAACGCAGAAATTTTACCAAAGTGGTGATGCCAGAATGTTCCTGCGATTAAAGGAAGCAATGCAATGGACAGCAGCATGCCTGCAAAAGGGATACAAGAGTATAAGGGGAGGCGTTCACCCAGGTTCCCGTGGCCGTGGGCACTGTCATGGTCATCCTCGACGTGACCGGCCTTTTCATGCCCGTTTTTCACTTGGCCCAAACCATGTTTCATCTGAGAAACATTCAAGGCGGCATCATGGTTATCGCCGGCCAACGCAGACACATCATGGGTATAACGGTCTTTTGATTGTATTTCTGCAGTGTCAGCCTGGGCAGCCGACCAAAACAAAAGTGGCATCAAAAAAACAACGAGTAAAATAAAAACTGCAGGCCTATCCAATTTCATGATCCTCTCCCCTTGGCTTTTCGGGTGTGTCGATACTAACGAAATCAAGTACTACTCAGGCAATAAAAGCCGGACTTACTAAGGAGTCGGACATTTTTATATGCTGTTTAAAGGACTAATCAATATCAAAAAAAATGTCAAGCTCAAACCCCGCGTGTCCCAAGGCTCACAACACATCACGAAACAAATTTCCCCCTCAGATCCCCAGACTGAATTAAATATTGATTTTCTCAAACGTAGGCGATAGGCTGCATATTATTTTATCAGCACACGATACCCACTATTGAATCCATAGATCTGTCAACTGATTATTTTTGGGGCAACATGTATAAAACAAAATCTTTGCTTCGGTTTGTAGAATCTGAAAAGGACAGCTTTTTACTTCATATTCCAGTCATCCAGCGAGATGATAAACCAGGGGGGACTAACGATTCTTCACCGTTTCACATCATAGATACCTCACACAATTTTTCAAAGATCGTTCAGGCTGGGCTCAAAACCAGGCACTCAGACATGCTCAAGCCGTTATACTTATTGATTCAGAGAGATCATTACCCGGTTCAACCAGATGTTTTGACCCCCATTACAAACTTGGACATAGACAGGAGCTGGCATGACACCATCGAGTTTTACGCTACGGATAAGACATCGTTTCATATCCCAGATGCGTCATCTGACCCAGATGAGGCGGTGTGCCGATTTGCCCCGCTGTTTTACTGTAAAGAAAAAAATAAATTTTTTCATCCCCCCTGCCCTGAATGCGCCCAACCACTGGATCTGTTTCAAGATGACGCGTCTTTAGAACATGCCGGACTTTCTGCTTACAATACCTCTTTAAAGCGGTATTTATATTGCCCCTCATGCCACAATCTTGGCGGCCATCAGACGGTTTACCGATTTTCCCGGCAATCAGATGACCCTGCCTTTGTGAAAGATCGGTTTGAATTGATCCAGGATTTTGGAAAACTTAAGGGCACCATTGTCGGCAATTTCCCCTGTGTGGCATGTCCCGAGCATGACATCTGTTACGCTGCAGAAAATAAGGCAACCGTGCGAATTGATTTTTTATCTTTTTACCCATTTTACATGCTGCTGTTTGACGCCGCGCCCATAAAAGCCGTTAATTTCATTCCCTTTCTTAGCGCACAGTCCCTTGATGATGCGTTCGGGGGTTCCAGGCCGCTGCCCGCCAACGCCCAATGGCTGACCCCCATACAATCTGGCACAGACCCATTTTTTTTTAAGAATGATAATCGCCTCTTCCTTGAAATCCTGTACTTGAAATTGTCCTTACTTGAACGTATTGCCAGGGCGGTTCACCAAAGGATTAAAGATGAAGACAATCCGCCGTTTCATCTTTCAGCTGAAAGCATCTGGATTACACCCGCCCCCCAGGACAGCATACTCCCGTTGTTCTGGAACTTTGAGGTTCGTATCATTGACTTAATCTCAAACAGATCCAACATCCCTGATAATTTCTCATTCACTGGGAGTCAGAATTTAAATTTTATGGCATGCCTGTGGTTTTATACCCTGCTTGTGAATGGCAATCAGGGGCCGCTGGAGGCCTATACGGCGATAGACCAGATGTGCACACAAGGCGACCTGTTAAAGGATTGCTTATCAGACGCCCCCCTTACGATTGAAAACATCCCTGGACTTGCGCTGAAAAACATTTTTTGGGACACCCGTGATATGGATGTCCCTGAACATTGGAAACAGTTCTGGTCAAATGCCCTGAAAACAGGTGTCCGGGTTTTAATCCAGGAAAAAACGATGCGCCTGAAACATGGTTTAAAGACCTTAATCAATGACGTGTCAGGCCTGAAACAGGAAATTAAAAACGAACTTTTTTCTAAGAATGATGGGGCAACCCGCGTTTCACACGCAACCGCCCCCATCCATGAAACAAAGCCCCAATCCGACCGAGACGCAGAAAAACGTACCGCAGTAAGGCTCTTACAACAGCTAAAGGGAAAATGGACCGAGGCCCACATCACGTCCCAGGATACAGAAGATGATATTGTAGAAACGATTGTTCTAAGCGCCGAGGAGGACCATCCCCCCCAAAGTGATACCAATGACACGTCCCCTACCCTGGGAACAGCGGATGTTGACAATGAAGAGACCTGGGGATTTGATGATATGGAAGAGACCGTGGTAATTGACAGAAAAACGGTTATGCCAGCTCCCAGCACGAATGAATTTACTGACCAGGAGGAAACGGTGATCATATCCCGGCCAACGCCGCCGGAATCAAAAAACAAATGTGCAGAAGATGAAGATGACCCTGATAAAACGATCATCATTCTCCCCAAAAACAAATAATGGGTGCGACTATGACTCAGTACGAAGCAATGGAAAACCACATTTTAACACTCATCCAGACCCATGGTGATCAAAGTGCCTCACTGGTAGAAGACTACCTCGAAAAAGAACTGGAGACGATAGACCTTTCGGACAAACTGGACGTATTGGAAGCGTTGATACACAGATTGGATCGCCCCACACCGGATCATGTGACCGATGCTGTACAAAACAATACTGTAGCCAAAGCTGCCAGGCGACTGCTTGGAGAGGAGACTGCGTCGAAACGAATCGCTCCCGATGCACTGTTACAAGAGATGGCTGATGCTGTGAATCAATTGCTGGACACCTTGGATCAGACTGTGAATCCCCCACTACAACCGTTTTTTGAGACCCAAGGTGCTGGAAATTACGCAGACCACTTACGTAACGCCCTTTGCCAATTTCAGGATGCGGCTCAAAAGGCAGCTCACGCTAACATGATGGAGATACTGGCAACGCTTTCCCCTGAAAAAATAAAAAAGGACGTCGGCATTTCAAAGCTTACGCCCATGCGTAAAACAAAGTACTATGACGCATATGAAGAAAGATTCAAACATGTTGAAAACTGGTTTGAATCTGGCCAATTCATGGTATCTTTCAAAAATGAACTTGAAAAAAATTGGCGCCCATGAAGCGAACACTCTCCCTATTGCGCTTGGCCCTTTTTGATACTTTCAAGCCGTTCATGCAATAGCTCCGCTTTTTTGAGATTGGCAGAAACGGATTTATAGTCCGGATCAAGTTGTTTGACCCGTTTCCATTCTTCAATGGCTTTTTCCAGTTGTTCCTTTCCAAAATAATGAATGCCTAGATTGTAGTGCTTTTCCTTATACGTTGATTCTGATTTTTCAATATATTCCGGGCACATGTCACAGGTCACGTCATAGCTGAGTGCGGTTTCAAAGCTTTGTTTTGCCAGTAAAAATTGCTTTGAATTAAATTGACTCAATCCCAGCTGAAAATGGGAGTCAAAAAGATACTTTCTCAATACCGCATTGTCAGGATCACTGGCCCTTGCGGATTCGAACAATGGAATGGCCTGGGCATATTTTTTTATGTTGAACAATTCTATAGCCGTATCATAGGAACTGGATGTTGACTCAAGACTGGCCAGCGTCTGTTGCCCATGGGGGGGATTGTCTTGGGAGACATCACTTGCCTGTGTCTCTTCTTTCCGGACAACACCATTTTCAATGACGTCATGTCCTTGTGTGTATCGTCCAGTGTATGCTTCGGGGTTGTCCTTGTCTGCTTGTTCGGCATCGCCCTGTTCCGCAAGCTTGGCTTCATGCATCTCATCTAACGTTGACGTGTCTTGCACGGATGTATTTTGGGACGGATCAATTGTATTTTTAACAGTCGTATCGGTGGGTTCAATGGTCCCGTGTGCCTCAACTGTCCTCTCTTTGACATTTTTTTCTTCAGCGGACGGCTCTTTTTCCACCCTTGTCTCAGGCGCCTTCATCTCTTTGTTTTTCTGATTGGCTGAAGCCAGATATGTCTGTTTTTGCCCAACACGAACTTTTGTTACATCCTCCAAGTGATTGAACTTGCCAATAACGGGATAGGCACTTAAGTCACCATAGTAAAGGAGTGCCAGCTTTGAAACACTTTCTCCGTTTGTCAATGTATGGGTGATATATGCGCTGCCGTCGGCACTCACACCGCCGGGAGTCAACTTTTCTTTTGCTGCTTCATAATCCGGCCAATTTTGGAGAGCGATTAAATATTCTTTTCTGGCGGCTTCATATTTTCCCTGTTCATCCAGGGCCACCCCTTTATGATAATGATCCTCAGCACGGCGCCGAAGTTTAAACTGGACCTGCTGCTTGTGCTGTGTTGCTTGAAGATTTTCCGGATCAACGGTAAGGGCAAGTTCATACTGTTCCAAGGCACTTGTAAACAACCCCTGGTTTTCAAAATTCTCTCCCTGGGCAATATACGTGTTAATCAGCCCCTGGTCTTGGGTATGGCGCGGTGCCTCTTGTTGTGGTTGAAGCGAAGAGGAGACACAGCCAGCTGCCAACAGAATTACAGAAAAAAACAGCACCCAATTTCGTTTATACCTTTCCATGTGTCCTCACTTTAGAGAAATAGGATTAAATATTTTTAACCTTGAAATAAAACATGAGATATCATGTCTTAATATCATATCCCGTTTTAAGGCAAGGGGATTTGCAAAAAACGGATTACTGCCCCGCTCGACGGTAACTGCGATCTTATAGCCGGCGGCCTGCACCATTTCCATCAATGTCTTATTGTACCGCCCATACGGGAAAGAAAAACAGATGGTATCCTGTCCCAATTTTTCATCAATGATCTGTTTGGATAAGAAGATCTCCTTTTTCAGCCGCTGCGCAAATTCAGCGTCGGTTTCATCTTCCCTTTTTTTAGTTAAATCACTGTGGGTTACCGTGTGGGACCCAATGGTAAATCCCGCGTTTTTAAGTGTGGCCAATTGATCCCATGTGATCGCCTTCTTTGAGATCCCCACATAATCTGTATATACAAAAAAGGTGGCTGTAAATCCATATTTTTTTAAAATGGGCCATGCCACATCATAAACGCTTCTATATCCATCATCTATGGTAATCAGTACAGATTTTTTGGGAATCTGACGACGATACGCCAAAAAATCATGCAATTGGTGGGGGGTAATCACACGGTACCCATTTTCCTTGAGATATTTCATCTGTTGTTCAAACACATGGGTCGGTATGGTCATATTGGATCTGTCACCAGAACCAAATTTATGGTAACACAGGATGGGGATACTTTGGTATCCGCTCTCATAGATGCCGCCCCTGTGTGTTTCCTTTAAAGGAATTCGGATGAACGGATCACGCCCCTTCGTGCTAAGGTCATTGGCATCTTCAATTTTCCAGACCTGGCTTTCATCCCCCAAGTAGATTTTGGCAAGTTTCGGATACGCAGCCCTTGAAACGAATTTATGAAGGGCATACTGGCCTGACTGGTAAACCACCTTTTCAGATTGAACAGACGGCGGCTGCGACACAGTACAGGCCATCAGCCAAAGCATCGCTCCCTCACACATCAAAATGATAACAGATTTGAAACCATTCATCTCTTATCAAACTCCTATAGAGTCCCTCGACAGGCTGTTAAGAAATGCTGATTTTTATAGTCTCTTCATATGAAAGAAATAAGTTAAACAAATTAGTATCTTTCATGAATTGTTGTGGCCAGCCCAGGTTAACGATCAGGTCAGCCTACGGTCGTTCCTTGAAAAATCAATTTGATTCTCGGAATACGATATCAACGCCGTGGTCAAGTAATCGTTCGCCTTGAATTAAAAACATCCCTATTCCGTGAAAGCCTGCCGAAATAATCAACTCACATAGAATTACTCTATACCACTTTTTGATATTATTACAATAGGCTTATTTTTTGGAAAGACGGAGACCACAATTTTAAAAGAGACCGCTTGACATCTGCCTTATTTTTAGGTAGGTCAAAATCAGCAATTAATAGTACCCACAATGTACCAATACCGACCATGGGCCAGGCTGGTCTGTCAACGAATGTTACCCACAAAAAATATATTGAACTGGTGGCATGCCAGGCGGACATATTTCATTCCTTCGGCAAGGCCGTCCGTGGCACAGCCTGCCCCATCCTCATTTACCCAAACCGATTCCGGCTTCACCCAACGATTTTTTTGTCCCTTGTGCCACAAGCCAGGACATTTTTCAGGGCATAGCTGCCATCTGGAAGACCTTGATAGGGTTTTGCTGATCAAGGCGTATTCTGAAACACACAATGATGTCATGCTCAAAGATCTTGCCCAATTTAAAGAATTGAGCTGGCTCAAAAAACGAATCATTGCCCAGTGCAGCAAAATTATTACAACAATTACCATCGGAAACGCATAATAGCGGTATCGTTATTCTGGAGAACATTTTTATGACCTTAAATGATGAAAAAAAAATTAAAACCGCCACATGGGCAAAACAACTCACCACCATATCCCGGTCCGGCCTGTTTGGAAAGGCGCTTGGACACCCTTTTGTCGTCCGTAATAAAACACATGTGGTGGTCTATTTGTTAATCTTTATCCTGGTGACTGCAATCGCGCAGATTTCCATTGGAAATCTCAAGAAAAAAAACAGACAAATGTTTTTCAAAGAGGGCGTACAGGCCGCCCAGAATATGGAAGAAAAAATAAGCGCTCCCCTGCTCGGTAAAGATATTTTAACTTTGAATGTCGCTGTCGGGGAGTTGTTAAAAAAAAACGACCCTGTGTTTACCGCAATTTTAGACCATGGCGGAAAAATTATTGCGCATAGTGATCCTGAGACCATCGGCTCACAGTACATTCCCCCTGAGCATGTTGCAACCTCAGAAACCATCGAAGATATCTTGATCGAAAGGGTGGAAAATAAACCATCCCCTACCATCGTATTTACAAAAGAAATTTTTTTCTCAGGTGTAGCAATTGGAAAACTGACGTTTGGGTTTGACGCAGCACTGTTAGATGCCCCCCAAAAGATGTACAATACCATATTGACCGGTGTCTGGATCGCTTGTGTTTTGATATTTATTGTAGCTGTATTTCTTACTGACCGGTATTTGAAAAACAAACGGGCAAAAGAACTTGACGCCTTTAAAAAGGCAAACCAATTAGGGCCGTATCAACTGATCCGAAAAATTGCCCAAGGTGGAATGGCCGAATTATATCTGGCTGAATACACCAGACAGGACGGATTTAAACGGACCGTGGCCATCAAAAAGATACTACCCCATCTGGTTGAAAATAAGGATTTTGTTGACATGTTCATCAGAGAGGCCCGTCTTGCGGCACTTTTGCAACACCCCAATATTGTACAGATTTTTGATTTAGTCAAAATTCACAATGCCTATTTCATTTCCATGGAATATGTAGAAGGTAAAAATCTGTCTGAAATCATGGCCCATGAAAAGAAAGGATTATCCATAGGACTGTCAACGCTTTTGATCCAAAAAATCAGTGCCGGATTATATTATTCTCACACCATTAAGAATACCGAAACCGGAGAACCGTTAAATATCGTTCATCGGGATGTCAGCCCCCAGAACATGCTGGTCTCATTCAAGGGGGAGGTTAAAATCAGCGATTTTGGTATTTCCAAAGCCAGGTCTGAACCCAGCATGACCCAGGCAGGTGTCATCAAGGGAAAACTGTCATACCTGTCCCCGGAACAGGCATTGGGCAAGGAGACGGATCAGCAATCAGATCTATATGCGTTGGGGATTATTTTTTATGAAATTTTATCAGGAAAGCGCCTGTATAAGTTTAACAATGAACTGGAAGCCCTGACGGCACTGCCTAAAATCGTCATTCCCCCGATTAGTGAACTTAGACCCGATATCCCGGAAGAACTGAATACGATCGTGATGAAATGCCTTGAAAAAGACCAAGCAAAAAGATATCAATCCGGAAAAGAGATCAATGATGATCTGGCATTTTTGAGAAAAGAGTACCATATCTCTTACGATGAATCCAATCTGGTCAATTTTATGATGGAAAGGTTTAAGTAAGATGAGCCGGTTTCTGTTTGTCGGTAAAACGGACATTGGGCTTCATAGAAAAAAAAATGAAGATACCATTCATATGGATCAGGCAAAGCGATTTTGTCTTGTGGCAGATGGCATTGGCGGTACCGCCGCCGGCGATGTCGCAAGCCAGATGTTTGCCCAGACAGCCAGGGATATGTTTTCATCGGTTTCCGACACCGAGGCGGAGAAATATCAGCTTGTTCAACACACCTTTTTAACTGCCAATGATGAAATATTAAACTATGCCAGGCAAAATCCGGAATGTGAAGGCATGGGGTGTACAGCGGAACTGCTGGCCCTGACAAGTGATAAATTTATATTGGGACACATCGGAGACAGTCGGACATATCGGTTGCGAAACAATGAACTCAAACAACTGACAACCGATCATACCCTGGTTCAAGAGCAGCTGGATCAGAAACTAATCACTCAAGAGGAAGCAAATCATCATTCTTTAAAAAATGTGATTTTGCGGGCCGTGGGAATTAAGAAAAACCCGTCTTTAGATGTCCTGAGAGGCAGGATTCTGCCGGGAGACAGGTTTTTGATGTGTTCAGACGGTCTTACGGATATGGTAGATGACACTACCATAAAATACATCTTGTCATCCGATTCCGATATTGAAGACGTAAGTGAACAACTTGTCCAGAAAGCCAATGCCAATGGCGGTAAAGACAATATTTCCGTTGTGCTGATAGAAATCATATAAATTCTTAACTCAAAATAATGGATAGCGTACCCTTATATTTTAAAGGAAGTCACAATTTTCTTTAATGCCGATGAAAGTTCCTTTAATTGAGCAGCCTGTTCTGTAACCGCTGAGCTTTTTCCTGAAATTTGCTCGGCAGCCTCACTTACCTGAGTAATATCACGGCTGATCTCCCCTGAAATTGATGCGCTCTGATTTACATTTTCATTGATTTCAGCTATCCCTTGGGATGTATGAGTAATATTGGTTGTAATTTTTTGAGTGGTTGTGGATTGTTCCTCCATTGCAGTGGTTATGGTTTTGATAATGTCATTCACCTGGTTGATGATGTTTACAATTTTATCAATGGAAGAAATGGAACCCCTGGAACTGTCCTGGATGCCGCTGATCTGATTTTTGATATTCTCGGTAGCCTGTATGGTCTGCGCTGCCAGTTCCTTGATTTCCGTTGCCACCACGGCAAAGCCCTTTCCTGCTTCTCCTGCCCGTGCAGCTTCAATGGTGGCATTCAGGGCAAGCAGATTGGTCTTGTCAGAAATATCCGTAATAGCATCTGTAACCTTGGAAATGGCCTGCGCCGCTTCTTCCAACTCTCCCATTCTTTTCGCGGTTTCCTGGGCCTGGGTCACGGCTGAACCGGATATTATCGAGGCTTCTTCCACATTTGCTGCAATTTGGGAAAAGGTTGCGGACATCTCTTCAGATGAGCTTGCCACCATTGAGGTATTCGTTGTTGACGCTTCCATCGCCGCAGCAACAGTTGTCACGGTTGAACTCAGTGCCTCGCTTGCTGTTGCAACATTATTCGCCCGGTGGGATGTCCTTTCTGCCTGGGAGGACAATTCTGTGGCAATCCCGGACAATTCCCGCGATGCGTTATCCACTTGATGGGTATTCGTGCTGACCTGGGCAATGATGGCTTGCATTTTTTCCATAAAAACATTGAACCAAGAGGCAAGCTCTCCCAGCTCATCCGTTGCTGTAATATGCAGGCGCTTGGTAAGATCACCCTCACCCTGGGCGATGTCCTTGAGCCCTGCCACGGTCTGATTGATGGGCTTTGTGATAGAAAGGGCAATGAGAAAAATAATCCCTCCTGCAACTAAAACGGCAACCAATCCAGTCATAAGGCAGATCCATAAAATCTTTTTTCCATTCGCCAGGACCTTCTGTATGGGGACTTCCACGGAAAAAGCCCAGGGATTGTCGCTGTCTCCAATTTGTATTGGAACAAATATCCGGTAGGTTTCTTCTCCTAATGCATCTGAGATATATGTCATGCTAAATTTCTCCCCCTTTTTTATCGCATTGGCGGCCTCCTTGAGAAGGGGGGTATTCTCTTCAAATGGTTTGTTGACCATGGCCTTATCGGGATGCGCGATATATATTCCTGCATTGGAGATCAAATTTGCCATTCCGGTTCCGTAGGGTTTGATTTCTGACACCATTTGTGAAAGGACCTCCAAGGTGATGTCAACACCTGCAACGCCTACAACGCGTTTATTTACCATGATGGGCACAACGGTGCTGGTCATCATAATTTTGATACCAGTTTCCGCATATGGTTCCAGCAATGCCTCTTTCTGATTTTGTTTTGGAATGGCAAAAAAGGACTGCTCTGTTTCACTCTGGTACTCTTCAATGGTTTCATAAGGTTCAAACTTAAACTCAACTTGTTCCCGATCTCTATGAAGCCAGGGGTAATAATGTCCTTCGAACAGCTCTCCCGGATCAATCATAATCCAAAGACCGGAGAACTCAGGGTGTTGTTTCATTATTTGTTTAAGGGCGGTATCTAACTCTGATTTATTCGGGGGGCCCTGATTTATGATAATCCCTTCGTAGGTTTCGGATAAAACCCGTGCGGTTTGCATGGCTTTCTCAATTCTGTTTTTTATCATATTACTATATTGAAGGGCCATATTATTGGTTTTTTCAAAGGCTTCTTCTTTTATGATGGCATTGGTGTTGTACATGACCAGGGAAATGGTAATTCCGTACATCAATACAATAACGCTACAAAGGGCCAGCATCATTTTGGTTTTAATCCTGAATTCAAAAAACATGGCATTACTCTCTATATATTATGGTTGACATGTAAACAGAAACGATTTGATCAACGACCTGTCGTTTTTGCAATCGTGGATTAAATTTTATATGAAAGTCCGATGCAAACCTATTCGGTACTTTCGATATTTGTTGTGGGCTGTGCCTGGGTATCGATAGACCAGGGACGGCCCGTGGCCGTTATATAAGTCCGAGCACAATTCAGAGCCATAAACGAAAGGAAGGTAGATCTTGAATAAATAATAAAGGATATCGGATTGGATGTCCATAAAAATTCTATCGCGATTGTCATTGCACAGGAAGGCCATAAAAGGGAAGTTAATTCCTCAATAGTGATCGTTGTATTTAATCGATCAAGTTGGATCTTCGATTCGGCAAAAAGTAGCGCATTGCATGGGATCGTACCCGATGGATGGATGCCATATCCATCTCCACCATGTGGATTCCCTCTTTAGTCTGTTTTGAAATTAAATAACCGTCTGGGCCGATGGCGATGGCCAAACCTGGGAATGTTAGCCCTGTACCGTTTGCGCCTGTCTGGTTAAGGGCGGCCACAAACAGTCCGTTATCAAACGCCCGAGCCGGAAGATGCCGCATCCATGATACAAATTTTTCTTCGGAGGTTCCCCTGGGTGATGCGTGGGGGAAAAAGAGGAGGTCTGCCCCTTTGAGGGCCATGGCTGTAGATAATTCCGGGAAATGGGCATCATAGCATAGTTGAACCCCGAATTTAACCCCCTTGAATTCAAATATCTGAACCGTATTGCCGGCTTTGTAGTTTGGCTGTTCATAGGGAGACAGGTGGATTTTACGATAAACCGCCATGGGGAAACCGGGGCGGATTACCAGGTGGGCGGCATGGATCCATCCATTTCCTATACTTTCTGCCATTCCTGCCAAAACGGCGGCTTGTGTACGTTTTGCGGCCTGGTGGAGCGGGTCGATCCAAGCTGCCTGAAAAGACCGGGCCATGGAAACGTCACCAGCAGAATAGCCGGTCAGGTTCATTTCAGGGAATACTATGATATCCGCACCTTGCTTTCCAGCTTGGTGGATGATGTCTATCGTTTGGTCCAGATTTGCGTCAAAGTCTCCAGCAATGCAGTTTTGAATGACAAGGGCAACATTAATGACAGTCATAAGAAGTGGTTAAACTTTGAAATTGGCCGCAATTTTAAATACATGGGTGGCGGGTAGATTTAAAATGGTTTTCACTCCGGTTTTTTCAGAAATGGCCTTTAAATTCTTTTCAATGCTTTCCATGGATGGCGCAATGAAGGTGAACCAGATATTGTATTTATGATCTCTGCGGTAATTGTGAGTGACGCCTGGATAAGAGTTAACGGTCTCTTTGAAATGGGTTATCTTATCTTCAGCCACATGGGCGGCACAAAGCGTGGAATGGTATCCTAAACGGTCTGGACTGAAATTACCGCCGATCCTTCGGATTAAAAACGATTCACGCATTCCGGCAATCCGTTCTATGGTTTCGTCTTCGGTAAGCCCTAAGCGTTCGCCGATGATTTTGTAGGGCCTTGGGTCAATGGGAAAATTCGTTTGAATGCTGTTTAGAATCTTTTTGCTGGTCTCATCAATATTGTAATCGGGCATTTACCACCTTTGTATCTTCGGTACGTCTGAAATATACAATTGGTTATGATGTTTTCAAGCGGGTGTCAAGTACATAGTTTGGGTCAGCATATTAAAACAAGGCGAATCACAACGTATAAAGGCCCTGATTTCCAAAACCAATCAGGGCCTTTAAATGAGCCAAAATTTAAGAAATAGGTTGACTATACGCAACCGGTAGGTTTGGGCAGACCGGCCATCTTACATGCACCCTTGCCGGGGCCAGAGGGGAACAATTCATAGATGTGTTTCAGTTTGAACTTAGTCAGCTTGGACAGAACGCGTACCATGGGAGCGATACCATTCTTTTCGTAGTAGTCCTGGAGAACCTTAACCAACTGCCAGTGTTCGTCAGTCATTTCTTCGATACCTTCCTGACCTTTCACATATTCAACCCATTCATCGCAATACAGGTTGTAGTCGAGCAGGAAACCATCTTCATCTATTTCAAAAGTTTTACCGTTAAAATCAACAGTTGCCATATTACAAATTCCTCCTGTAAAAAGTTTTACCGGATTCGTCAACCCGGCTTTTAAAGTATAGCCTATTATTTTCTACATACTGTCTTAACTTCATCGTCAATAAAATAATTGAGGCCTAACATAGCTCAGCATTGTTGGTATGTCAACAAAGAATTCCTTACCCTTCAGTAAAAAAACAATGCGTTTCAACCCAGCAATGCCAAGGCGCCATTAATATTCTTTCGGGGTCTTATTGATCTCTTCCAGCGTAAATACCGGACCGTCCTTGCAGACCAGTTCTTTACCAATGTTACAGCGGCCGCACATTCCAATACCGCACTTCATCCGGTTTTCCAGGGACATGATGATCTGATCCGGTTTGTATCCCAAGGCAGTCAGTGCCGGTTGGGTAAACTTGATCATAATGGGAGGGCCGCAGACAATGGCGTAGGTATCTGCATCCGCATCTGGGGCATTTTCTTCTACGATCTGAGGCACGAAACCGATATTGTATTTCCAATTGGGGTCATCGGTGCCGTCAACGGTGATGTGCATATTAATATCGTCACGTTTTTCCCATTCGTAAAGTTCTTCTCTGTACAACAGCATGCCAGGAGATCGAGCGCCGTAGACCACATCAATATTGCCGAATTTTGGACGGTTGGCCGGATCCAGCATATACACAATGGAAGAGCGCAGGGTGGTGAATGCAAAGCCGCCGCCAATGATCACTACGTTTTTGCCTTCCAGCTTATCCCAGGGATACCAGTTGCCTAAGGGGCCGCGCAGGCCCATCACATCTCCCACCTTCATATTGTGCAGATAGGCGGTCACCACGCCGGTTCTAAATACGGTGAACTTAACAAAGCCTTTTTCCACGGGGGAAGAGGCGATGCCGATGGGAATTTCGCCCACCCCGGGAATGGAGAGTTCCGCAAACTGGCCGGCCTGGTAGGCGAACTTTTCTTCATCGCCTTCATTCAGGAAAACAAACTTGAATGTCTTTAGAGATCTGTCTTCTGTCGCGATTTCAATTTCATCAATGCGAACAGGGTAAGGCAGATAGGGATTTTCCATTTCTTTTCTCCTTTGTCCGCTAATTTTGTTTTTCATATCCGTTCATGGTTTTGGCCACCTCACGGATGTCGATGTTAACAGGGCAGCTTTTCACACACCGGCCACAGCCCACGCACATAATTCCTGAGTTATATTTATCCAGGAAATATTTGAGCTTATGCATGAAGCGCTGGCGGACGCGCTGGGTGTTTTCGCCACGGGGATTGTGACCCGTTGCGTGGCGGGTGAACAACGGAGACATGCAGGTATCCCAGTTTCTGAACCGGGTGTTCACATTTTGTTTTACTTCGTCCTGGATGTCAAAGCACCAGCAGGTGGGACATACATAGGTGCAGGTCCCGCAGTTAATACAGGAGAAGGCAATGTCATCCCAGAAATTGGCTTCGTGAAGGTCAAGGATGGTCTTTTCGGCCAGCTTGTCGGTTGGCACGGTACTGGTGATTTTATCTTCAGCGGCTTTTCTGAGCACGTCCAGTTTGATCTGGCTCTCTTTGGCATCTGCTTCTGTATCAAATCCACAGGCTTTGGCAAAGGCTTCACCCTTGGGGGTGAGCAGTTTGGCCAGGTATTCATGATCCATGTCTGCCAGCAAAATATCCAATCCCTCTTCACTGAAGGGGCCAGTGCCAGTTGAGGTAGAGAAGTCAAAGGGGCCGGGCTGGTTGACGCCTAAACCCACAAAGGTGGTGGCCTCGTAGGCGTCACACCAATAGGGATCCCGGTAGTCTTTGGTGTCAAAGTTCATCTTCACCAGCTGGATCGCCTTGGCATCAAAGGGGCGGATGCCCACAACGGCCCGGGGACTGTAATCGGCCTCGGCCCGTTTCATGATGTGATGGTCTTGGGCCGTCTCATCCAGGTTGGCGTTGAGAATTTTTTCCGACTGAGGAAAGAGGACAGATTTGGCGGACAGTACGGAATCCGAATACGTCATCTCGGGCTGAACATCGGCACCCAGCGCTTTAATCTGACAGCCGTTTTGGTCTGTCACCGGACCGAAAAGCTGATAGGTCTCTCTGGATTTATCAATGCCTTTTGTCCAGTCTTTTTTATCAATTGTTATGAATCTCATTATCATATCCTTATGGTGTCACTTATTTGATAAAATCATTTGGATCATCAGGACTGTAAGCGTCCAGAGGCGGCCGTTTGGAGATATCCAAACCCGCTTCCCAGCCAAACAGCTCAAAGGCGTCCTTGTTCAGTTTCCGGGTGAAATCCCTGACATTAATGCCCATGGGACAGGCTTCCACGCAGGCACCGCAGTCCGTGCAGCGCCCTGCACAATGGAAGGCGCGCAAAAAATGGAAGGTATCCACATCCGTTTTGTTTTGGCCCTTGCCCACCCACTGGGGACCGGACTCGTCAACAAAACAGGTGGGACAATAGCACAGTGGACAGGCGTTTCGACAGGCGTAGCAGCGAATGCAGTTCTGGGTCAATTTTTCAAAGTGAGCCCAGCGGCCGTCCTCGTCCAGGGCTTCAATGGCGTCCACATCGGGGAACAGGTTTTCCAGCACCTGCTCCTCAACCTTTTCCCGGGCCAATACATCATACAAGGCCGGATTTTTATGGGTGCAGTACCGGCAGTTGTCCTTGAGGACCTCTGCCTTATCCACGGTAAGGGTTTGACGGGTGGACGTGACTTTGATGGTGTCTCCATCCTCTTCAAACCCGCTGATTTCACCTTCAATGGCAGCGGCCACTTTAACCTTGTCCACCATGCCATGGCAGGGCACACCAATGACATAAAGATTTTCCCGATCCACCTGATTTTCAACGATATGATTAACCAGATTGCGGGAATCACACCCTTTGGCAACCACGGCAATTTTTTTACCTTTTTCTTTGGAGGCATAGTTTGCCAGGTTCAGGCCGCAGGTCGAAGTGAAGGTCAGTTTATCCACATCTTCTACTGTGGTGATTGAAATCGGATGTGTAGCCATGGGAATGGTCCCCTCGGCGAAACCGATCACTTTTTCAACCTCACCTTTTTCAAGGAGGTCCTTGGCGATCTCCCTGATTTTTTGTATGCAGGTTTCCATTTTAGCTATAATCCTTTACAAATTTCTGGTTGGGTCCCAAGGCTTCAACTTTCGCGGTGATCTCCTTGACCACGTCCACAAACTTGGTGGCTTCGGCCGAAGAGATCCAGGAGAAATGTACCCGGTCCTTTTCAATACCCATGTGCTCAAGCAGGTTGCCCATTAACGCAAATTTACGACGTGCATAATAATTACCATCCAGGTAATGACATTCACCCGGATGTCAGCCGGATACCCACACCGCATCCGCGCCTTCTCGGAATGCGGAGAGTACAAATTTAGGACTCATTCTGCCGGTACATGGAATCCGAATGACCCGGATATCTGCCGGATATTCCATCCTGGACACACCGGCCAGATCTGCTGCACCATAGGAGCACCAGTTGCACAGGAAGCTGACGATTTTAATTTTTTGTTCACTCATTATGTATAGTCTCCTTAACCTGAGGCCAGCCTAGCCGACTTCCCCCAAGGCAAAAATCTGTGAGAAAATCTGGTTGGTATCAAATCCCCTCAGGTGCAGGGCACCGGAGCGGCAGGACGCCACGCACAGCCCGCACCCCTTGCAGAGTACGGGGTTGATTTCCGCTTTGCCGACAAATCTGCCTTCGCGGGCAAATCCAGGTGCCGCGTAGGGACAGATGGCAATGCAAACGCCGCAGGCGGAGCATATTCCCTGGTCCACGGTGGCGATGGTGCCGGAGGTAAACAGGCTGTCCTTTTTAGCCAGCAGGGTAAGGGCACGGGACGCAGCGGCACGGCCCTGGGTGATGGCTTCGTTGACCGGTTTGGGATAGTGGCCGGAGCCAGCGATGAACACACCGTCGGTGGCAAATTCAGCCGGACCCAGTTTGGCGTGTTTTTCAACAAAGAAGCCCTCGTCACTGAGGGGCACTTTGAAGAAATTGGCCAATTGTTCATCCCGCCGCGGTTCAATGGCAGCCGCCAGGGTCAACAGATCGGCCTCAATGGTCACGGGCTGGTTGAGCACATGATCGATAAGGGTGATTTGAATCCCGGCATCTTCCACTTTGACAACAGGTTTGTTTTCCACGTTGTAGCGGATGAAGATCACGCCCATTTCCCTGGCCTGTTTGTAGAGCAGTTCCCGCTCTCCATAGGTCCGGATGTCCCGGTACAGGATAAAGACATTGGTATCGGAGTTGCGTTTCTTCAGTTCTATGGCATTGTCAATGGAATGGGTGCAGCAGACTCTGGAACAATAGGGGCGATGGGGCTCCCGGGAACCAACGCACTGGATAAATACGGCGGTATCCACCTGATCCAGTTTGGCATCGTTTTCCTTGAGCAGCTTGTCCAGATCCAGGGTACCGATGATCCGATCGTCTTCACCGTAGCAATATTCGGTGGGCGTGCTGGCCTTGGCACCGGTGGCAATGACGGTCACCCCATGTTCAAGTTCCTGAATGCCGTCACCATTCTTCAGGGTCGACTTGAAGTTGCCCACAAAGCCTTCAGTGTTTTCCAGGGTTGTATTGGTGTGGACAGTGATGTTCTTGTTGCTGGTAATCTCATCGATGAGGGCACTTATCTTTTCGTCCACATTTTCACCCTGAGCGGTTTTCAATAGTTTTACCGCTTCCCCGCCAAGGCATTCTTTCTTTTCGATGATATGGGTCTCATAGCCTTGGGTGGCCAGACTTTTAGCGGCCGCCATGCCGGCCAAGCCGCCACCGATGACCATAACGCTGTCATTGACGTTGATCTTTTCTTCGGCCAGGGGTTCCGCCAAAGCAGCTTTGGCCACGGCCATGCGGACCAGGTCTTTTGCCTTTTCAGTGGCCAGATCGGGATTGTTTTTGTGGACCCATGCGTCGTGATTCCGGATATTGGTCATCTCAAAGAGATACTTGTTTAATCCGGCATTTTTCATGGTCTCCTGGAACAGGGGTTCATGGGTTTTGGGCGTGCAGGCCGCCACAACAATCCGGTTCAAGCCCTGCTCTTTGATGGTTTCAACCATCTTGTCCTGGGTGTCCTGGGAGCATGCGTAGAGGGTCTCTCCGGCATAATCCACATAGGGCAATGTCTTGGCATATTCAGTCACCGACGGACAGTCCACAACACCGGCAATATTGGACCCACAATCACAAACAAATACCCCGATTTTAGGACGTTCACCCACCACATTGGTCTCTTGGATCTTTTCCACTTCCTTGGTCAGCGAATCCCGGGCGGCACTCAAGGCATCCCCGGCCGCAGACGCCGCTGCCGAGGCATCCAGAACAGACTCTGGAATATCTTTGGGGTTATTGAATACACCAGAGACATAAATGCCGTCTTTGGATGTGGTAACCGGTTCAAAGGAATCGGTTTGGGCAAATCCATTGGGACTGATATCGATGCCCAGAATCTCTGCCATATTCCGAGTTTCTTCGGGGATTTCAAGCCCCACAGACAATACGATCAGATCATAGGTGTCATCCACCATTTGACCGAGTTCGTCGGTGTACCGGATATTCAGGTCATAGGTTTCTTTGTCTTCAGTAACGGTGTGGACCCGGGACCGGATAAATTTGATGCCGTGTTGTTCCCTGGCACTCTGGTAGTACTTTTCGAATTCTTTGCCCGGGGTTCTCATATCCATGAAAAAGATGGCACATTCCAATCCTGGATCATGCTCTTTAGCGATCATGGCCTCTTTGACGGCATACATACAGCAAACAGAGGAACAATAAGAATTGTCGCACCTGTTCATGTCCCTGGATCCCACGCACTGGAACCAGGCAATTTTCTTTGGATCTTTGCGTTTCTCCGCCAGAAGTTTGTCTTTTTTCTTTTTGGGCTTCAACGGCAGTTTAGGGAAGGTCATGACATGGCCCCGCGCAGGACCGGATGCGGATAACATACGCTCAAATTCCATGGACGTGACCACGTTGGGGAAGTCGGCATATTGGTAGTTGTCAAATTGTGTGGGATCAAAGGGTTTGAACCCCGGAGAAAATATAATGGCGCCAGTTCTCAGGGTAAGGGTCTCTTCGGTCTGGGTGTAGTCGATGGCGTTAGCCGGACACACTTTTTCGCAGGATCCGCATTTCCCCTTTGTCAGCTTAAGGCAGATATCGGGATTGATGGCGTATTTGAGTGGCACGGCCTGGGGGTATTCCACATATATCGCCTTGCGTTCTGCTAGACCCGCGTTGTACCCGTCTTCCCATTTACCGGGGCACTTTTCAGCACAGGCTCCGCAACCTACGCACAGGTCTTCGTTGACATATCTGGGCTTTTTAAGAATTTCTACCTCAAAATTGCCCTTCTCACCTGTAACCTTTTTAACCTCGGAGAGGGTTAAAAGCTCAATATTTAAATGCCGGCCGACCTCGACCAGTGTAGGTGAGATAATTCACATGGAACAGTCATTTGTTGGAAAGGTTTTATCCAGCTGGGCCATGACGCCGCCAATGGATGGCCCCTTTTCCACCAAATAGACATAAAACCCGGAATTTGCCAGATCCAGGGCAGAAAGCATGCCGGATATACCGCCACCGATCACCACCACAGATCCGATTTTCGTTTCTTTCATATGCATCCTCTCCTTCACGTTAACAAACAGAAATGCCGCACAAAGTCACTGCACAATTGCGGCGATTGCTCGATCTGTTTTTAATTTTATTTGGGCTTGGTCTTTCTAAATTTTTATATCAGCCTGGGAGGCAGGCGTACCGCTTTCCTTTAATTATGTGTTTTGTATGTAAAAAATAGTATGTTATAAAGCCTAACGTTGAACATTGTCAACCATAATCGGGGATCGGCCATAAGGATATCTCAATTGATGATGGTGCATCTCTTGTAACCAAAGTAGACTATGAATAAAATAATAACCATTTGCGGCCCCACCGGGGTTGGAAAAACAGGATTTGCCATTGCCTTGGCCAATCAGTTTAACGGGGAAATCATCGGTGCAGACTCCATGCAGGTCTATAAATATATGGATATTGGCACGGCCAAACCCAATGTCCAGGAACGGGCCATGGCAGTGCATCATCTTGTCGATTTTCTAGACCCTAAAAAAGAGTTTGATGCGGGAAAATTTGCATGTATGGCCTCAGATGCCATCAACCAAGTCGTGGCAAAGGGTAAGCTGCCCATTGTGGCCGGCGGCACGGGGTTGTATATCCGGGCACTGCTCCACGGGCTGTTCAGGGAAGCCTCCATTTGCAAGGATACAGTGGCACGGTTGGAAGCAGAACTTGCGACTGAAGGTGGACAAGCACTGTATGAACGACTTCAGGCCTGTGATCCCAAGGCTGCAGAAAAGATCCATCCCCATGACGGATTCAGAATCATCCGGGCGCTGGAAGTGTTTGAAACCACAGGTATTCCTATTTCTGGTCGTCAACAGGCCCATAATTTTCAACAAGATCGCTACAACAGCCTGACCCTGGGACTGCATATGGATAGAGAAACGCTGTATGAACGAATAAACCTTCGGGTCGATATGATGCTAGATCAGGGATTGCTCAGGGAGGTGGAGGATTTGGTGGATCAAGGATATGATTTGGATCTAAAGCCCATGCAGTCCATTGGATACCGGCACATGGGCATGTTTATAAAAGGTGAGGTGGATTTTGAGGAAGCCGTCAGGCTGCTTAAACGGGACACCCGCCGCTATGCCAAACGCCAGTTTACCTGGTTTCGAAAAGAACCGGGACTTGTCTGGGTGGATCCATCAGATACCAAGGCGGCGTTTAAGATGGTCAAAGAGTTTTTGACATCTCCCCTGAATTAACATTATAACGGCCACGGGCCGTCTCTGGTCTATCGAATCCCAGGCGGTGGTCCACAACAAAACAATAAAGTAGTTCAGTAAGCTACTGAGACTTTACATATAAAAAAAAGGAACGCACCTGTTGCTGAAAATCATAACCCCCAAGACAACACTGTCAGCCGCAGTTTCAAAGTAAACTGTAGTTCTGAAAGCGGATCATTTTACCATGAATTCAAAACATACCTGTTTATATCTCGTGTTTCCTCTTCTTTTAATACTGTTAGTTTGGGGCTGTGCGGACAAACAAAGACTCAAGCCCCAAGACGCCCAGACCTCTGATGCTGCAATCCTTGAACCTGAACCCGTGGTTGAGCCAGCAGTGCCCCAGGAAAGTGCACACGCTGTTTTGATGCGTGACGCAGAACTGTATACAATGAGCAAAAATTTTCAAGATGCCCTGCTGATATACAACCAGGCCCTGGATGAGGCTGACTGCGCCGGTGACAGTGCCGAAGATGACTGTAAGAAAATACGCACCAAAGTTGAACAGGTCCTTTCACAGATGTCCCCAGATGACATCAGGGCGTTTTCATTGATCAAAAATGTATCCATTCCCCAGGCACTTTTCCTCTATTGGCAGGGTGCTGCGTATCTGGAACAGGGAGACGATGTGAATGCAAAAAGAGTTCTGGAGGAATTCTTAGTTCGGTTCCCTGGTCATGACCTAGAGACAAAGAGTCTTGAAGCGCTTGCGATCATTGCGTCAAGGCGGGTGAAAACAGATACTTTGGGCTGTATTCTGCCGTTGACTGGAAAATATAAGGTGTATGGTCTGAAAGCCCTTAAGGGGATTCAGCTGGCTGTGGATGATTTAGCCCGCTCCCAGGGCAGGGCCTTCAATGTGGTGGTCAAAGATTCAAAGGCCGATCCAAAACGGGCCGCCGCCTGTGTGGAAGAGTTGGCACAAGAAAACGTATTTGCCATTGCAGGGCCGTTGCTAATGCCGGAGGCGGCCGGTCAAAAAGCCAACGAACTTGGCATTCCCATGGTGGCGCTGACCCAAAAAACTGCGTTCCCGGCCATGGGGGAGTATTTGTTTACCAATTTCATCACACCGGAAATGCAGGTGGACGCATTGGCAGATTATGTATTTGGAAAGCTGGGATTAAAAAAGGTGGCCATTCTATACCCTGATGACCGCTATGGCAGAAGATATATGTCTTTGTTCTGGGATGTGGTGGATACATACGGTGGCGAAGTGGTGGGGGCAGAGTCGTATGGCAGCCGTAACACCGATTTTACGGACCCGATTCAAAAACTCACCGGTGAATATTATCCAGTTCCTGATTTTTTAAAGCAGGCCGAGTTGAATGCAGATGCGCCAAACGATGATCCCGCTAGAGGCAGAAGTTCTGTCGTGGCGAATGAAGACCGCATTGAAATCGATTTTCAAGCCTTGTTTATTCCTGACGGGTTGTCGCGGGTGAATCAAATTTTACCGCAACTGGCCTTCCATGATGCCAGAGGGATGGTGTTGCTGGGCACCAATCTGTGGCACCGGGACAGTTTGATCAAAGAGAACCGCAGGTATAATAAAAACACGATAATCTGTGATGGCTATTTCGGGAACAGCCACAATCCAGTCACCGCACGATTTGATGCAGCATTCAAAACAATTTTTGGTGAAGCGCCGGGCTTTTTAGAGGCGATCGCCTATGATACGGCCGGCCTGCTGTTTACCGCTGTTTCATATCCGGAAGGGGCAACCCGAGAAGGCCTCAAAACCCTGCTTCAAGGGCGGTTGATGTTCGAGGGCGTAACCGGCCGAACGGTCTTTGACGAAACCGGAATTCCCCATAAAGAGCTGTTCCTGATAACGGTGAAGCAGGGCGCGTTTAAAGAAATCTTGAGGTAAGCCACTTTATGGTAACCGCTTTGATTTGGCCGGATGCGAATGAAGACATATCGTATGACACGCATCCGGCCGAATGGTATCGGGCAACAGGAGGCTACGTTTTATCTGCCATTAATCAAACAGGGCGTCTATAAATTTTTTGGCGTCAAAATCCTGGAGGTCTTCGATGGCCTCTCCGACACCGATATAAGCGATGGGCAGATTCAGGGCCGAAGAGACAGCTGCAACAATGCCGCCTTTGGCCGTGCCATCCAATTTGGTAACTGAAATTTGAGTCAGGTCGACCGCTTCGTTGAAAATCTTTGCCTGGGACATGGCATTTTGACCCGTGGTGGCATCAATGACCAGCATTACTTCATGGGGGGCACTCTTAAATTTTTTATTCACGGCGCGTTTTATTTTTTTCAGTTCTTCCATAAGGTTTTTCTGGGTATGCAGGCGCCCTGCCGTATCAATGAGCACCACATCAACATTTCTTGCCATGGCGGCTTCTACTGTGTCATAGGCTACGGCTGCCGGATCTGCGCCCTCTTTATGCCGGACGATGCCGGCTCCGGCTCGATCGGCCCAGACTTCGACCTGTTCAATGGCGGCGGCCCTGAAGGTGTCCGCAGCCCCAATCAACACCTTTTTCCCTTGGCGTTTATATCGCATGGCAAGCTTGCCTAAGGTGGTGGTTTTTCCAGTACCGTTAACGCCAACCATCATAATGACATGGGGTTTGGCCGGTGCGGGTGTATCAACCGCGTCAGGGAACAAGCCGAGCAGCTCTTTTTTAAGAACGGCTTTAAGCTGATCCCCGGTTTTGAGTTTTTTGGCTTGTTGCCGAATCCGGTCCATGAGCACCATGGTGATATCAATGCCTAGATCAGCGGTGATCAAACGCTCTTCTAATTCATCAAACAGGGCATCGTCAATGACGGTACTGCTGGCAAACAATCCGGTAATATCTGTATTCAGTAGTTTTCGGGTTTTGGATAATCCACTTTTCAGTTTTGAGAAAAGTCCTGTCTCAGTGGGCAAAGGAGCCGTTTCTGGCAATGGGGGAGGCTGAATCTCCGGCGCCGAAGAGGGTTCGGCGGTATCAGGGTCAGGCTCTTTTGTACGAACAGGCGCCTTTTCATCATTGGGCAATTGAGACGTTAATGGGTCGGCAGACTCAGGTTGTGCCTCAGGTTCAACGAGATGGGGCGTCTCAGAGGGACGTTCAGATGCGGGGTCAATTTCTGATGCTGACACCGTTTCTGGCGCAAGGCTATCGGCAGGTGACAGCTCAATTTCTGATACGGGTTCAGGTTCAGCAGGAGGAGAAAAGGGAGAATCCGATGCCGGTTGGATATCCAGATCGGGTGTCGGTGTTTTTAAGGCAGGTTCCGGTGAAAAGGCCGATTCCGTTTCGTAATTTGGCGACTTGAACGCTGATGGCTCTTCGGACTTGGGCGCTACCTCAGGTTCATGAATAAAAGGCGACGTCTCAGGGAGACGTTCAACTTCGGATTCAATTTTTGGTTCTAATAGCGTTTCGGGATCAGCGCAGTGGACAGGAGCCGGCTCAATTTCTAATACAGGTTCAGATTCAACAGGCGGCGTAGGATGAAGATCAGTAGGCTCAAGTTTTATCTCAGATTCAACAGGGGAGGCAGTGCCAGCGAGGCATTCAGATGCCGACGCAATGTCTGATACGGGTTCAGGTAGGTCAGGTGGGGGGACCGGCTCGACCGGCTCCAGTTCATGCTCCGGCACCACCGCATCAGGCTCAGATTGAATTTCAGGTGTGGATTCAGGGGCAGGATCGGATGTCTCAGGTTGAATCGTTTCAGCCGGCTCCGGTAAAGAGACCTGTTGAATCTCCTCGTTGGACGCCTCTTTTCTCTCTGATTTAAAGCCTAATTTTTTTTTCAAAAACTTAAAGACCACAGCGTTTATTCTCCTTGTGGGATTATCTTGATGAAAAGTTGTGCATTTTTACATCTTTTAGGGAGCGGAATCAAGACCGTTGACGCATAACCGCAAGGACAAATCAACCTCATCTGAAATCGATTTTAAAAATCGAAGAATTACCAAGCGCTTGCAGATAAATTGTTTTTGCAAGCGGCTCAAGCTTCTACCTACTTTGTTTCAAATAAAAAAAGACCGATATAACAACTACGAAATAATCATTATATCAGTCTTTAATTGTGTTTTTTACCAAAAAAGGTTGGGCTTTTTGGTGGTATCTAAGTTTAGGAATACAGATTATATTCCTTGAAATTTTACTTGGTCGGGACGGCAAGATTTGAACTTGCGACCACTTGTCCCCCAGACAAGTGCGCTACCAGACTGCGCTACGCCCCGAAAATTCAGGCGAGTTTTAACTTTTTTTAACTTGTGTAGGCAGGACCTCATGATCTCAATCTATAATGAACTTTATTTTCATATAATTTCAATAAGATAACTACTATATTTTTTATTAATGATATTTTTTATTTTTGATACATAACGCCTATTGACTTTTAAAAAAACACCTGTTAAATCTTGCTTTTCCCGAATAAAAAAGGGAAATAAGGCGAAAATATTAAATAGTAAATACTTTTTTTAATAAAAAATATTTATGAACTATCTAACACTGAAACAATTAAATGACGGCGCAGGTCTATAATAAAAAGGTATTGGTTTTAGGGTGCGGGAATACGCTGTTTGGCAATGACGGATTTGGTCCACAGGTTGTCACCGAAATTAATGCGACCCATACCTTTCCAGATTCAGTGCTCGTTCTAGATGCCGGTACCGGTATCCGGGATCTTATCTTTGATCTGTTGTTAGTGGACAATCCACCCGATCGGATCATTGTGATTGATGCCGTGACGGTTGAAGGACGGCAACAGGGCGAGGTATTTGAAATTGATCTAAAAAAGGTGCCCCAAAAAAAGCTGGCAGACTTTTCGTTGCACCAATCTCCCTCCTCCAACCTGCTTATGCAGCTTGCCGAACGGGGGATTTGCATTGATGTGATTGCCATGCATACCGCATCCATTCCAAATGAGATCAAGCCCGGACTCTCCCCCGACGCAAAGAAAGCGGTAAAGAAAGCTGCTGCTCTGGTCGTTCATAAAATAAAGACGTCAATGAAAGAAACTAAAGAGATCAAAAAGCCGTAATGCTTTTAATTTATAAGATATAATAACTACTTGAACAAGAGAGGTGTGTATGGCAGGGAAAACCAAAGGTGCTGTGCTCATGGTCGGCGGTGGAATTGCCGGCATCCAGGCGGCCCTGGATATGGCAGATACAGGATTTTACGTGTATCTTGTGGAAAAAAGCGCGGGGATTGGCGGGGCCATGTCCCAACTGGACAAGACCTTCCCCACCAACGACTGCGCCATGTGAATCATCTCACCCAAATTGGTTGAGTGCGGTCGGCACTTAAACATTGAGCTTTTGACCCTCTCCGAGATCGAATCCGTAAAAGGGGAACTCGGAGATTTTACTGTTACTGTCAAGAAAAACCCCAGATATGTAGACGAAGAAAAATGTATCGCCTGCGGCCTGTGTGCGCAAAAATGCCCTAAAAAGGTAGATGACCTTTACAATGCAGGGCTGAACAAACGCAAAGCCGCTTACATTAAATATGGTCAGACCGTTCCCCTTAAATACGCCATTGACCCGGATCATTGTATCAAGCTCATTAAAGGCAAATGCGGCGTCTGTGCCAAGGTCTGTCCCACCGGGGCCATCAATCATGAGATGAAAGCCGAATACGTTGACCTCAATGTCGGCGCAATCATCCTCGCACCAGGGTTTGAGCCGTTTTCCCCCAAAGGAATTGACTATTACGGGTACGATACCATCCCAGACGTGGTCACCAGTCTTGAATACGAAAGAATGCTGTCAGCGTCCGGCCCCTTCATGGGCCATCTGAAAGCGGCCAACGGCGAAGAACCCAAAAATATCGCATGGATCCAATGCGTGGGATCGCGGAATTCAGGGGCGGCATCAAGCTGCGGCAGCAACAGCGGCAATGGGTATTGTTCCAGTGTCTGCTGTATGTATGCCATCAAGCAAGCGGTCATGACCCAGTCCCATATGGCAGACGGAAACGGCCAACAATCCATTTTTTATATGGATATCAGAACACCGGGCAAAGAGTACGAACGCTACTACGAAAGTGCCAGGGAGGGCGGTGTATCCTTTATTAACGCACGGCCTCATACCCTGTTACCCGGCCCCAACGGCCACGGCGTGACCATGATCTGGGCCGATGCTACCGGTCAAACCTGTGAATCCTTCTTTGATATGGTGGTGCTTTCCATAGGATTGCAGCCCCCCGAAGACGCCAAGGTACTGGCTAAAACCTGCGGCATTGAACTGGACCATTACGGATTTGCAAAAACCAGCAGTTTTGCCCCCTCCCAAACCAGTCGGGAAGGCATCTATGTGACCGGTAGTTTTCAAAGTCCCAAAGCCATTCCCCAGTCCGTGGCCACAGCGTCCACAGCAGCAGCCCGGGCCAAATCGGCGCTCGCCGAGGCCAGAGGGACCCAAACGGTTGAAAAACGGTTTGTTGAAGAGTTTGACATTTCCGGTCAGGAACGTCGCATCGGTGTATTTGTCTGCGCCTGCGGCACCAATATCGCATCGGTGGTGGATGTCAATCAGGTGGCAGAATATGCCAAAACCCTGGATCATGTGGTCCATGTGGAAAACAATCTGTTTACCTGTTCATCAGACACCCAGGATATGATCGCCCAAACCATCAAAGAGCATAATCTCAATGCCGTGGTTGTGGCGGCTTGCACGCCGAGAACCCACGAGCCCCTGTTCCAGGAAACCCTACAAAGCACGGGCCTTAATAAATATATGGTAGAGATGGCCAATATCCGGAATATGAACGCCTGGGTCCATCCCAATGAGCCGGAAAAGGCAACCGCCAAGGCTAAAGAACAGGTTAAAATGGCTGTGGCCAAAGTCACCCGGAACTATCCCCTCCAGGATATCAATGTCAACATCACGCCACGGGCCCTGGTGGTGGGCGGCGGCCTTTCGGGGATGAGTGCCGCGCGCAATCTGGCGAACCAGGGATATGAGACCATACTTGTTGAAAAAAATGAGCGCCTCGGTGGTCAGGCCAACCATCTGCTTGCCACCTGGAAGGGTGAAAA
>PDWJ01000559.1_pt1 | contig 53910 bp, 40 predicted proteins | sample 1430881 | NCBI WGS metagenome assembly PDWJ01 (sample SAMN01162460, study PRJNA174530) | Oral metagenome, whole genome shotgun sequencing project. | biome: Marine environment; feature: Marine mammal; material: Swab sample of the gingival sulcus; isolation source: swab sample of gingival sulcus...
TACCCGAAAAACTATTGGCTTTTCAAAATCAGAGGAAATCCATGATAAGGTCATTGGAGAGTTCATTAACCGAGAGTTCTTTCAACGCATCTGAATCACGACCGCATTATCTTCTGCCTGACCATCGTTTTCTTGTTGGTTGGCACGATTTACATTCCAAAAGGTGTTAAATATAAGACGAAAAGTAAGCCACCAAGCATAGATTGAATATATATTTTGGCTTTCCTCATACCCGATAAGTCCGTGTGCTAATTCATTTCGTAGATTAGGCCCGAAAGGATCACAAAATATGGCTTTTAATTCGAATGCAAAATCTTTCCCGAAGATCTCTTCTACTTTTGCGTTCTCCATTAGTGTGCCTAGCCCGTTTTCGTTCTCTATGCCATTAATATCTATATTAGTAGTCTTTTCCCCATGCTGTTTCAGGTGGTATCTGACTAAGTTTTCAATCTGGGGAATAAGCAAATGTAAGGCACTAATATAATCACCATCGAAGCCGTGATATAGAGCTTTGGCCATAAGCCGAATTCTGTCTGGCGGCACTACAGGCGACCTCTTTACAAGCGAATAAAAATCTGCCTCCTTCAATCTGTGCTCTTGTCTGATTACCTCAATAGCTGGCCAAATATTACCTTGCACTATCAAACTGAGTTCCATGGTGTAGTGCTTAACCATTTCAGACCAAATGACAGATTCTTGATTATCTCCCCCAAGATCCACAGCAGGTTTCTTTGCAACAACTCTACCGTCGGCTGACATATGAGTAGCTGCAAATAGTGACTGCAATGGGTGATTCCTTATCATTTCCTCGGAGAAGCTCCGTATTTTGTCAGCTCGCGCCCCTCTGTAGATGTTTGCAAACTGTAATAGCGCTTCCGGTAATTCTTTTCCCTTTACCGCCTTTATCGAGCTTTCAATTAGTTCGCTGATATCTATTGGGTCAGATGAAATCTGACCCATTTCACTCAGTGAGTTTTCTCTTGCCTCATTCATCATCCCCCTGAGTTCAACAATCCTTTGTTCAACATTATGTTGATTGCGTAGTGCCCTCGGAATTGTTCTGTATTTATGTATCGCATTTTCATAAAAACTTGCAGCAACCATGTTGCTAGGATTGTCACTAACCTGTCTAGAGATTGCCTCTTTTACCCAACACTCTGCATTTCTAACAATCATTATTGTTGATTGTTGTGCATCTTCTGATTTCCTATACCATTCTGATGCTGCATCTAAATAATCTTTTGCCCTATGAAGATCGCCAGAGTCTTCAAAGTAAGTAGCAAGCGCCTCAAGTTTTTCAGCAATATCCTTCTTATCTTTAACTCCCAAGTGGTGCTTTGAAAGTAAATCAGCTAGCCAGTTGGCCAAATACCCATCTTCCGGCGAAGATTCTTTCAGCCCCTCAACTATTTTTGACTCTATCTCTTTTAACCTTTCGCCGGCGCCATCCCGAAGCATTAAACATAGCTGTATAGCCCTATCCCAACATTCCCGACCATCTCGAATCCAACTTTCGGTACCGATTTCAATATTCGTATAATTATCTATCGCAGAGAGTGCATGCTGAAGATTCTTCGGCTTTAATAGCAACCACGCTATATCTGAAATCCTGGCACATAATTTTGGTTCATCGATCAGAGGTATGATTTGAGAAAAGAATTCGATGTCTTCATTTTTAAAATCTTCTGGAAGTGTCGAACATTTTCCATTCATAACAAAAAGAGGTGCAAAAGGCTCGTTCAAACTATTAGGCTTCAACATCATTGAGCAGGCATCTGCAAGTAACCAAAGTACTTTCCCAGCTTCTAAATTACCTTCTTCTGTAGCCTTCCGTGCTCTCAACGATAGCTGTTGCCACATAGATGAATAGTCTTCTCGACGTGCTTCTTCCAATGCCTCGCGCCAACCACAAGCATTAAAGTCATCCAATGAAATATTTGTATTCTCTGGGTAACGTTCCATGATATTCCAAACCTATTTAATGCCTAACACTGAGTTCACTGGCGAGTGAAACGAGTCCGGTGAAACGACTGGTGTACGCCCAGCATGGGCATGAACTAATGAGGTGAGGTGAAAGTCGGCCACCATCCTTACCAACTAATACCGCTATTAAAGGATAACTACTAGCGAATGGCAAGGGCTTAACTGCGAGGTTGGATCTGGAGGAAGTCGCTAGCAAAACTGCGAGCTGATGAACAAGAAAATCATATGAGGCGTAGGCTGAAGGCGAGTTGGCACAAGACAACTATCAACGCTGTGTCGATCTGGATCACTGGATTCGACGTAGAGTAAGAATGGCCTACTGGCGACAGTGGCGAAAGCCGCGAACCAAAGTAAGAAATTTGATGAGACGAGGTGTGCACGTTCAGGCCGTTGTTGCCTGTGGCATTACCAGCAAAAGGCCATGGCGTAGCGCTAAAACTCTAGGGATCAATCAAGCACTGTCTAACGACTACTTGAAATCCGAGGGGCTTGATTCATTGCGTGATGGTTGGATTAGGCTTCACCATTCTTGAGTGAAGCAGCCGCATGCAGGGTGTTGTGGGGGCTGAGGGTTAGAGACCCTCGGCTAACCGATTATGCTATATTTTATTGATTATTTGCGATAAGTTTAATTTCAAGCTGACAACCTAATGCATTTGCATATTTTTTTAATGTTGCAAGAGATGGAGAATGTTTGCCATTTCCAAGTGATGACTCAAGACGAGTGATTGCAGGTGCTTTTGTACCCATTTTTTCCGCAATTTCAGCTTGACTTAGACCCGCAGCTTGCTTGGCTTTTAGTAACTCTCTTAATAGAGAGAACTCTGGTTCCAGTGCATCGTAAGCGACTTTAACCCCTTTGATTTGTAAAGCTTTCTCTTTGAGCTCAGAATGTTTCATTATTTTTTACCTCTTCCATAGCGAGCTCCTCAACAGGGAATTTTTTCAACTCTTCTAAATCACGACCCATGATAGGAATACCCCCCACTAAACTTTTCCCTAGCTCAAATTGGCTAAAGCGCTTTTTAGCTTGGCTGATTTTACTAGCCTTTCTTGTGATAGTGCAGTACTGGCTAGGTTGGCAAACCCTACTTGCCCCTTGGCAATTACTGAACTGGCAACAACTCTTGCTGGCTTTTGCATTTGTGTTTGGTAGTTATTTGCTACGCACTTGGCGAATTTACACTTATTTTATAGAAACAAGGCAGCAATACTTGGGTGTTTTACGTCTAACCTTATTACATAACTTATTTAATAATCTGCTACCTGCTCGCTCGGGGGAAATCAGTTTCCCCATGTTAATGCACCGCTATTTTGGTCTGGCCTATCTACACGCTACATCGGCCTTATTGTGGTTTCGCTTCTTAGATTTGCACTGCATTATTGCCCTTGCTATTTACCCGTTACTGACCATCACTGCACTCAAATTCAAGTACTTGGCTGTGCCGCTTATTTTACTGTGGATGTTGTTGCCCTTATTAATTTATGGACTACGCAAAGTTTTTTTACGCTCGGTGGCTGATAAAACGGGTAAATTCAGTGAAATCATACAGAAAATGCTTAATGGTTTGCCTAAAGACAGGCTGACTTTTTGGAAAAGCTGGGGACTTACTTGGCTAAACTGGCTGTTTAAACTGAGCACCTTTGCTTGGGTATTGAGCCAATTTATGAGTGTACCAACATGGAATGCTCTGCTGGCTGCGGTCATTGGTGGTGAATTAACGAGCGTACTCCCCTTGCATGCACCCGCTGGTCTAGGTACTTATGAAGCAGGCATTGTCGCCACCTTAGCACCCGTTGCACCCCTAGATGAAGCCACACGCGCAGCGATTAACTTGCACATCTTTGTACTAGGCAGTGCTATTTTAGGTGGCATTATTGCTTGGCTGCTACCAACACCTCAAAGCGCTAAGCAAATCTCAGACTGACAAAATGGCTTATTGCACGGCTATAACCAATGGCCTATCTTACTACCACCAGAACGATTGATTGATATATCAATTGAATATTTATTTGCAACACAAACTAATAGTAAGGAGTATTTTAATGGCCCATCAATTACCTGATCTGCCTTATGCCAAAGACGCTCTAGCCCCTCATATTTCTGCGGAAACACTGGAATTTCATCACGACAAGCACCATGCTGCCTATGTCAATAACTTAAACAACTTAATTGCAGGCACTGAGTTTGCGGATAAAGATTTGGCAGATATTGTAAAAACGGCTGCTGGTGGTATTTATAACAATGCTGCCCAAACCTGGAATCATACTTTTTTTTGGAACTGTATGAGACCTAATGGCGGCGGTGAACCTTCCGGTGCATTGGCTGAGGCTATTCAGCAAAAATGGGGTTCTTATGCAGCATTTAATGAGGCCTTCCAAAAATCAGCGGTTGGCAACTTCGGGTCTGGTTGGACTTGGCTAGTGAAAAAAGCAGATGGCTCTGTCGACATCGTTAATATGGGCGCGGCTGGCACCCCACTGACTACAGGTGATAAAGCCCTCCTGTGCATTGATGTCTGGGAACATGCCTACTACATCGATTACCGTAATGCACGTCCCAAGTTTGTTGAAGTCTTTATGGATAAGTTAGTGAACTGGGATTTTGTAGCAGAAAATTTTGCGGTTTGAGGTTTTAATATTTGATCTATACCTCTCTCTACACAGCGAAAGAGAACGCCACAAATACATAAAAATCCTCACCTCAACCTCTCTCCCTTTGGGGGGGAGGCTAATAAAATTAAGCAATTGTGCCTTCTCTACCTTTGAAAGAACGCTATAAAACCTGAAGGAAAATTTAAAAACATAGAATATACGTATGTTGATCAGTCAGTCGATACGGCAAAGAATCATCGTTTTTTTACAGTTTTTTACAAGAAAGGCTTGCCCTAGACGCTGCTTGGCGTTAAAACAGCCGCCACAAACAATAAAGTAGGGGCAAACTTGATATGTTGGAAAAATCATTAAAATGGCAGGAAACCTCTTCTTTCATTTTAGAGTGGCTCAAAGCGCCATTAGTTACGGCTTCCATTCTTCCATCCAGCCAGAAACTGGCACAGCACATGGTCAAAGACCTCCCTCCACAAGCCAATACAGTGATTGAATTGGGACCGGGCACCGGTGTATTTACCCGTCAATTATTGGAACACGGCATCGCAGAAAGTAGCTTGGTGCTGATTGAGCTGAATACACGCTTTGCTCGCAAATTAAAACAAAGCTACCCACAGGCAACCATCATTAATGGTGCAGCCGAAGCCTTATCCCATTTAAACATCAAACAAGCCGATGCAGTGATTAGCGGCCTGCCTTTCTTATCCATGCGCGACCAACAAATTGAACAAATCCTGCGCAGCAGCTTTTCGGTATTAAAGCAAAAGGGTGTATTCGTGCAATTCACCTATGGCTATCGCTGTCCAGCCAAACCACATATCTTGCAACAAACCGGTCTTAGTGCCAAACGAGCGACTGTTGTACTCGGCAATTTTCCGCCTGCCAGCGTTTATCATTTTCGTAAAAAGGTACTCACTCAAACTTGAAGTGTATCCAATCAAAGGCACAGCATTTGCGCAGCACTTTCTCGCCTATTGTCATTTCGCTGAAAACGAGCATGACAATTTGTCCTGAACTTGTTACACTGGGCGGTTCTACCGAGTTTAGATGATCTTACGGGGGCGACATGGCTTCGACGTGGATTACAAACCCTGGGGAGCATGCAGTGGATGTGGTGACCACTTAAACACTAGTCACAAACAATAGTCGCAAACGACGACTCTTACGCTCTCGCAGCTTAATAACCTGTTGAGTGCTGTCTGACCGGACTCGTGCTTGTGCGACCGGATTACAGGCATCATCTAACACAAGATCGTACCAAAACTTGTCTAGGGTGGCGGTGCTAAAACCTAACTAGACTCACCTCCAAAACAGCCTGTCAATCGGCGGGGTGGAGGTTAAATAAAAGATTGAATAAGCATGTAGCGCCTTCAGGCAGCGGATTTGCGGACGGGGGTTCAATTCCCCCCGCCTCCACCATTTTTTCTTTTACTACCTTCCAAACTTTCCCAATAGATCATTAAGAAACAGTAAGTTAATGGGATAGTTCTGCCATTATCTACCATTTCCCACCATTGGCAGCCGCAAAATAAAACGGTACATTTTACGGTATGCGGTGGGCTTTACAGAATTTGTACCAGAGGTTCTAGCGCTGTTAAGCTCAAATCATCGCAAAGTAAGCGCGCCGTTGTTCCTCCGTAATGGGTTCTTGGTTTTGATTCTTTAAAATGCCCCCTAATTGCGCATTAATGCGTTCGGCTGTGCGTACAAAATCATGTATGGCCTCACGATTTTTCAAAGGGCTGGGGCTGGGCAGATTTAATATCATGGACAAACCAGGGGTGTGTTCTACCGCAATTTCTTCAGGAATCAGTGTCCAGGGCTTTACGCCATTAGCTACATTAAACAAGCTTTGTTCACCATTGTCGGTTAGAACTAAACGATGATAGACATTCATATCGCCGAAAACTAGGCCAGCATTATCCAGTGCTTCGAGTACCCGCTTGCCTTCAAAGCCTTCATTATTATCGGCGGCGATAAACATAATCAACTGGGCAGACATGTTAGTCTTATTTTTTTCTTGGTGCTCCGTATTCATGACATCTGACATGTCCGGTGCATTGGCATTAGGGCTTTTACCATCACGCGCCGGGTAATCTTCCATAATGGAGGAGATTTCTTCACCATTTTCGTCATGCAAGGTGTGCAGGGGGGGCAGTTTGCGTGTTTGTGGCAAATCTTTGCGTGATTTCCGGCTAATCAGGTAAATGACTGCCAGTGCTACCAGTCCGGCAATCATAATCATCAGGCTGACTGTTTCCATAGCTACGATCCTTTGCTGAATTATTCTGTCCTTAACAGATACACTGAGGGATAGGGTTTTTTATTCACCAGCAAGCTTGACAGCTTCTGCCACATCCACGCTGACCAAACGTGAGACACCTGCTTCACGCATGGTAACACCGATAAGATGATCGGCAAGTTCCATGGTGGTTTTATTATGCGTGATAAAGATGAATTGTACCCGTTCAGACATGTGTCTGACCAGTTCACAAAAGCGTCCAACATTAGCTTCATCAAGTGGTGCATCCACTTCATCAAGCATACAAAACGGTGCTGGATTGAGCTCAAAAATTGCAAAAACCAGCGCCACAGCCGTCAGTGCTTTTTCGCCGCCTGACATGAGGTAAATACTGGAGATACGTTTACCGGGTGGCTTTGCCATAATGGCAATGCCTGTGGTTAGCCAGTTATCACCTGTCATTTCCAGATAACATTCGCCGCCACCAAACAAGCGAGGGAACATATCACTCAGGCGATGATTGACTTGCTCAAAAGTCGCTTTGAAGCGGGTGCGTGTTTCTTTATCTATCTTACGTATGGCTGTTTCCAGCATTTCTAGGGCGTTTACCAAATCTTCATTTTGTTGGTCAAGATAAGTTTTACGTTGATCTAGTTCATGAAATTCTTCAATAGCTGCCAGATTGATAGGGCCGAGACGTTTGATGCTATTGGTGAGTTGTTGCAGCTTTTGTTGCAAATCTGCTAGATGATCTTGCTTAGTCAGTGTGCTCGCTAGGGTATCTAAATCAAAGCCGGTTTGTTCCAGTTGTTCTTTAAGCGTTTGACTGCGGACTTGTATAGTCTGCCAATCTAGCTTGAGTTGTTCTTGTTGCGTGCGTAAGGTATCCGCCTGCCGTTCTGCGTGTATTCGTTCTTCATCTTGTTGTTGAATGTTTTGCTGAATATGTTGTAATTGCTGGCGTGCCTCGCCTAGACGCAATTCGACAACTGAGCGCGCTTGGCGCTGTTCATCGCGTTGTGCTTGTAAAACCTCCAGCAGATTATCTGGCTGTGCCATTTGTTCCAATAATTCATCACGCTGTTGTTCTAGTGATGCTAGGCGCTGATTGACCCGTTCCAGTTGCTGTTGGCTATTCAGTTGTTGCATGCGACTATTTTCCATCGCTAAGTGCAATTTGTGTTGCTGCTCTTGCAGTTGGCGTAATTGTTGGCGCTTATCCAGTACAGCTTGTTGCTTTTCTTCACGTTGCGCGGCTAATTGTGCTCGTATTTGTTCTAGTGACTCTAATAGAAGTAGGGCTGCATTGCGTTGTTCAGTGGCTTGTTCTAACAAAAGTTTGTCGTCAGATTGTCTTGCTTGTAAGTCTTGCGTTTCCTGTTGAATTTGAGTACGGCGCTGTGCCATTTGATCCAGTCGTTGTTGCAGAGCGTGCAAGCGGCTATTTAATTCAGACTCACTACGGTGCAGGCGGTTGACTTCATTTTGGTAGTGCTGGCGCCGATTTTCTTGTTCATACGTTTGCTCACGCAAGTGTTCTTGCTGCTGTTGCTGCTCCGCCAAACTAGCTTGTAGGATTTGTAATTGCTCTTGTAGCTGGCGAATATCTTGTTGGCGTTGCAAGACACCGACACCATTATGGGCATCTTGTTTGTCAGGCCAGCGTATCCAATGTTTACCCACCCAAATACCGCTGCGTGTAATAGCGGACTGATGGTCTGCCCAATGAGAGTGTTGCAGCAGTGCTTCTTCCAGTGTTTCTACACAATAGACTAAAGGTAAGAGCGTGCGAGCACTACTGGGAGCTATAATTTTAGCGGCTAATGTTTGAGGCGGAGCTGTCTGAGATATTGCTGTTTGAGCCGAAGCTGTGGTCTCCAGCAAGCTTAAACCGCTTTCAGGTGTTGGAAGTTGTGCTAGTCGTGCATCAAGATGATCAAGCGTAAGCATATCTAATGCCTGATCAAGCACGATTTCTAATGCTTGTTCCCAGCCTGCTTCGACTTGCAAAATTTCTTTCAAGCTAGCCTGTTTGTCTAATTGTTGCTGTTTGAGCCAGTCTTGGTGTTTTTGTTGATTTTTGTTTTGACTGGCTTGTTGCAAAGTTTCCAGTGATGCTAAGCGTCCTTGTAAGGATTGTATGCGGGAGCGTTTTTGGTCTAGCTCAGTTTGCAAGTAGTGCGCTTGTTGTTGCTGTTGTTGCCATTGCTCAGTACAAGCTTGTAAGGCAATCTCAGCATTGGCATGAGCGGCGCGTGTAATCTTCAACTCGCTGAGCAGTTCTGCGTTGTCTTGTACAAATTGGCTATCGCTGAGTTGTTGCGTTTCTTGGTGTGACTTGTCTAGGCGTTGTTGGTATTGTTGAAGTTGTTGCTCCAGTTGTGCCATGCGGGTTTTTTCTACTTGAGCTTGGCGAGCTGGCTCGGCTAAACGGTGTTGTAATTGTTGCCATTGTGCCTGCCAATCTTGTGCTGCTTGTTCGGCGTGGAACAAACTTTTTTCTGTTTGCTCAATTTGTTCTTGTACCAAGATTGACTCTGGTTTTAATTCGAGCAATTGCTGTTGGCTGGCTTGTAGTTTTTCACGGTCTTCACGGGCATATTGCAGGGTTTCATCTAATGCCTGTTGCAGTTTTTGTAGATTATACTGTTGGCGCTGCTGATTATCTTTTTGAAACTGTATCGTTTGTTCAATGCGGCTAATGTCAGCGCCTGCTTGGTAATATTCACCTTGAATAGTATTTAAATGTTCGTTGGCTGCGCTATAGTGTTCACGTGATTGTGCAACGCTTGCTTCATGGTTTTGTACAATTTGTAATTGAGCTTGATAGCTTTGTGATGTTTGTGCCAGTTTTTCTACTAATAACGCATTGTTTTGCTGTAAATCTTGCCATTGTAGGTATAACACCAGCGCTTCCAGATGGCGTTCTTCTTCACGTAAGGCTTTGAATTTTTTGGCGGATTTAGCTTGTTTGTCTAGTTTTTGTAGCTGCTTGCCTAATTCATCACGTAAATCAGTTAGCCGTTCCAGATTTTCTCGCGTGGAAGCTATGCGTGCTTCAGTTTCGCGGCGACGGTCTTTGTAGCGGGAAATACCTGCGGCTTCCTCCAAGGTATTACGTAGTTCTTCGGGTTTGGCTTCAATCAGTCGTGAAATTGTACCTTGTTCAATAATGGCGTAACTACGTGGTCCCAAACCAGTACCTAGAAAAATATCCGTAATATCGCGGCGCCGACAGCGGGCACCGTTTAGGAAATACTTCGACATGCCATCGCGGCTGACCTGACGTTTGATAGCAATTTCGGTAAAGCGCGCATATTCACCGCCCAATTGCCCGTCATGATTGTCGAATACTAATTCTACTGAAGCTAAACCAACTGGCTTACGAGCGGAAGAGCCGTTAAAGATAACGTCCTCCATAGATTGACCTCGTAAATGTTTGGCAGAACTTTCGCCCATGACCCAGCGCACCGCATCAATGGTATTCGATTTACCACAGCCATTAGGGCCGAGTATACCTACCAGATTACTGCGTAAGTCCAGGGTAACAGGGTCAACAAAGCTCTTAAATCCGGCAATGCGGATTTTGCTCAAACGCACGGCAGTGGGTAGCTCCGCTTCGGTTAGGGGAAAAAGCGGCTAAGAATGATATAAAATGCAGGGGATTTCAATATTGAGCGACTCAAGCTTGGGGACTTGCCGATTTATAGGGTATGTTATATGTAATTATTGATCACTCACTGCTGAACAGCAAACTATCGCGGTAAATTAATGTCATAAGTTACGGGTGTGCCGTTATTACTGACTTTGGTAAGACGGTAACAGGCGCATCCCGCTTATTTATATCACAACTCAGAACTCCCCCATTCCCCACTTTAGGCGGTGTTACTGTTTGCAGTAGCACCGACTTTTTATTACTTACTTTTTGTCACCTTGAGCGTAAAACCCCGCCAATCAAGTCACCACATCAGGGGCTTCGCGTCCGGTCAAGTCTTTGATATTGGCGATTTCTTCTGCAATCTGTATTAGGTCAGACAAAACTTCCTGAGTATCTTGATCGTGATATTTGACATCAGGCTCGTATTGTTCCAGATAAATACGCAAAGTCGCGCCCTGAGTGCCAGTCCCAGAGAGGCGGAATATTAAACGGGACTCATCTTCAAAGAGTATGCGTATGCCTTGATGTTTACTCTCTGAGCCATCCGTAGGATCAGTATAAGTAAAGTCATCAAGCGTTTTGATCAGTTTGCCTTTTATCAGTGTGCCGGGCAGGGTGGTGAATTGCTGACGAATGTGTTCGATGAGTATGTTGGCCGCAGCGCTGGGAATGGCCTCATAGTCGTGGCGAGAGTAGTAGTTACGCCCATACTCTGCCCAGTGTTGGCGCACGATGTTTTCTACCGAGTCTTGCTTTTCAGCCAATAAATTGAGCCAGAATAGCACAGCCCACAGACCATCCTTTTCACGAATATGATCTGAGCTTGTACCAAAGCTTTCTTCACCGCACAAAGTAATGCGTTCAGCATCTAGCAAGTTGCCAAAGAATTTCCAGCCAGTCGGTGTTTCGTAATGAGCGATACCCAGTTTTGCAGCAACACGATCAACCGCTTGGCTGGTAGGCATGGAACGGGCTACGCCTTTGATGCCCTGTCGATAAGCTGGAATCAAATGTGCATTGGCCGCTAGAATGGCTAAGCTATCGCTAGGCGTGACAAAAAAGTAATTGCCCAAAATCATATTGCGATCACCATCGCCATCTGAGGCTGCGCCAAATGCAATATTTTGGGTTGAGTACAATAAACTCATTAATTCTTTAGCATGAGCTTGATTAGGGTCAGGGTGGCCACCGCCGAAGTTAGCCAGTGGCTGTTCGTGTATGACCGTGCCATTGGGCGCGCCGAGGCGTTCTTCAATAATGCGCTGGGCATAAGGGCCGGTGACAGCGTGCATGGCATCAAAACGCATACTGAAGTTTTCAGAGCGGAGTAATTGACTAATTTTGTCAAAATCGAATAGCGATTCCATTAAAGCCAAGTAATCAGAGACTGGATCAATGACTTGGATCTGCATCTCATTGAGCGTATAAGTGCCAGTCTTATCCAAAGGGATCGGCTTTATACCCAGCGTCCGATATTCTTCCACGGTTTTGCTGTTTTCGTACAAGGCTGTGGTGAAACTTTCAGGGGCAGGGCCACCATTACTAATATTGAACTTAATGCCGAAGTCACCTTCCGGGCCACCCGGATTATGACTGGCAGATAAAATAATGCCGCCTAGGGCTTGGTGTTTACGTATAAGATGGGAGGCGGCTGGTGTGGATAGAATACCACCTTGGCCGACCAAAATGCGTCCAACACCATTCGCAGCAGCCATACGTAAAATAATTTGTATCGCTTCGCGGTTGAAATAACGTCCATCGCCGCCCAAAATCAGCGTACTTCCTTCATGGTCAGGCAGAGTATTGAAAATAGCCTGTACAAAGGTCTGCAAATAATCGGGTTGCTGAAATTGTTTAACACTTTTCCTGAGACCCGAGGTTCCTGGTTTTTGGTTAGTAAAAGGGGTGCAAGCGACTATTTCTATGTCCATGAGCTAAAAGCCTGTGAGTGATTATCAGTGTGTTTTTGTCAATTTCCGAGACAGCATTTGGTTTGACACGACTTTAGTGATAAAGGTAGCCTCCCGAGACCAGCGTTTATTATGGAATTATGCTAGTTAAAGAACAAGTACAATCTGTTGTCTCTCCACGTCCCAATAGTTTTTCGGGTTTAATGGAAATTTATGAGATCAATTATATCCAGCTCAGGCTATTGCTGGGAGATTTGCGCTGTGCCAGTGGATTGGAGGGCATCTATGCGTCTGGATTAGTAGGGCATCTGCTGCTAAAAATTGAAGTTAAAGAAAGCTCAAAGCACACTACAACCTTGTTAATGACCTATTTGTTTGGGCAGGATAGTCAAGGCAATCCTTTGGAAACTCGCCCCGATATGCTAGTTCGTGTTTATCATGATGCTTTACAAGCAGAGGTTGTCTCCCACCGTTGCAAGTTGGCCATCTCGGGTAGTTTGCGGCATCGCATGCCAGAGACGGATAGTGTGCTGTACTGCCGTTGGCGCATAAATCGCTTTTTGTTTAAATGGTTAAGCTATCTGCGCCGTAGAAATTATATGCCTGAAACGGTCACATTAAATACGATTGACCGTTTTTATAGGATAAACTAGAATCTTGACTATATTAATAGGGAATTAAGCATTTCAGGTTTAGTAGGAGATACGCCATGAAGCTTTCAACAAAAGGAAGGTATGCAGTTACGGCGATGATGGATTTGGCCATTCATGATCATGAAGGCCCAGTGACTCTGGCGGATATTTCTAATTGCCAGGGTATTTCACTCTCCTATCTTGAACAACTATTCGCCAAATTGCGTAAATATGGACTGGTCGAAGGGGTGCGTGGCCCAGGTGGTGGTTATCGCTTGGGGAAACCTGCCAGTCAGATCAGTATTGCACAGATTATTACGGCGGTAGATGAAAATATTGACGCTACACGCTGTCGTGGTAATGAAGATTGCCATGGCGGGGAGAAGTGTCTGACTCATCAATTGTGGGTAGGTTTAAGTGATCGCCTTTTTATGTTTTTAGATGAGCTGACCTTGGCTAGCTTTATTAACCGCCCGGAAATTCGCGCAGTTGCAAAACGACAGGATACGACGGCTAGTCGCATTGCTACCATGTTCCCACCGCGAGTCTCTGCCGCAGGTTTGTGATCTTGTAATGCTGTAGTTTATTTAGGCGCAGGTTCGTTCTGTGTTGACTTGCTTGGTCGTAATGCTATTACTGCTGTCGCTAATTATTTCCCCTGTTCTGACTGACAAACGGTGAAAGCGAAATTCAGGTTGGATTTCCAATAAAGTTAATTGTCCTAAGGTCTTTTCCTCTGTATAAGTCGCGCCCGTGTCGATATAGCATAAGTTGCTGTTTAACAAAGGGCGGCTTACCGGAGTGTGTCCCATAATAACCAAGTCGATGCCACTGACCGGTGGTGTATGCCCAGTCAATTGTAATTGCCGAAAACGATTGCGCGCCCACAAAGCTTGATCACGTAATTGGTTATCATGTTCTAATTTTGAGACAAATTGTGCCCAACTGATGCCGCTAGGAATATCTGCATGCACGATGCCCATGCGCCCTAAGCTTGAGTTAATTTCCATTACTAAGGGTAATTGAACAATAATATCGCGGATGCGCGAGTGTAAATGTGGAGGAATACTGGCCCACCATTTACCGCCATTACGTTCTATCCAGTTACGATAAACAACGCTATCCTCCGCAGAGTCCAATAGCATTTGTTCATGATTGCCACGAATGGCATGAAACCAAGGGTAGTTGAGAAATTCAATCACACGCCAAGATTCTGGGCCACGATCAATCAAATCACCCACTGAAAATACACGGTCGTGCTTCATGTCAAAGTTGATTTTCAAGAGCAGCATTTCTAGTGCAGAAAACTGGCCATGAATATCACCGACGACAAAATCCCTACCTTTTAAGTTACAGTTAAAAAATTTGAACGGCATCTCTGACAGGTTTTGGTTGTTATGGCACTGGTCTGGAAAGGGAACTGTGCCAAATGGGTTTGTGGTTGGTCAGCCATGTCATTTTTACACCTGATCAGCTTGTTCTTCGAGTATTAGCCAGATAAACGCTAATACTCGTCGAATAACCGTATACTGCGAACCCTTAACTCCCTACGGAGAGTATTTACAGCAAGCTATCAGGGTTAATTATTTCCTCATGCAGTCTGAATCCTTGTAGTGCCAAACCCCTATCCACATCAATATCCATCCTAAAATAAAGCTACTCCCTCCAACTGGGGTTATCATGCCAAAGTTACGATTGGCCGTGAGCACATACAGATATAGACTCCCGGAAAAGACAATAATTCCAAAGATAAAAGCATAAGCCGCATAACGCAGCCATTTGTTAGGATCGTGGAGGTAGAGTAGTCCTAGCGCTAGTAGAGCAGAGGTATGATAAAACTGGTATTCAACGCCGGTATGAAAACGTTGCTGCATCGGCTCTTCAAGCAGCTTTTCCAAGCCATGAGCTCCAAATGCGCCCAGTATCACTGCTAGCATTCCCAAAAGGCTGGCAGCGAGTAAAATAAAGTTCTTTTGCATAATAGAAAATCCTGTATGGATAGTGAACAGAAGAAGCAATTATACCGAGTTATACTCAAATTAATGGCCTGGAGTGGCATATTAATTTTGCTAGGTGTTTTTTTACGGAGTTGTTTTTTTAGTGGTTAAATTTAAAGGGCGTGGAATTGTCACGTTTAGGCAGAATTGCCAGCCTGGCATGAGAAACAGATGGTTGAGATGGTTTTGAATGGCGGTGGTATTTGAGATACCGTTCAAGTGCTGTCCATCAATAAAGTGAAATTGAGGAATTTTTCAATAGTTTTTGTACTGCACTGGATAGGCCACCTGCAAAATTTGCCCCATTTTGATACCACTGTCGTTCTGTATCGGCAATAGTAGACGGTTCGCTTATGTCTATCAGCAAAGGTTGCAGGTGCAAATGGTAATGGGAAAAACAATGAGTTTGTACCGTTAATGTGTGAATTGTCTGTGGTGTTTTTGTCAGTGAGGCTAGGGCGGCGGCCTCGTCTTCAAATTCAGGAAAACTCCATAAGCCTCCCCAAATACCTGTGGGCGGGCGTTTCTCTAATAAAATCTCGCCCTTTACGTTGCGTAGTATGAGAGCAACGCGGTGTTTTTCTGGTAAGGTTTTTTTAGGTTTGGGAGAAGGGTAATCTTGCGGATTGCCTTGTTGACGAGCTAAACAGTCTGCTTGAATCGGGCAAAGCAGGCACGCAGGACGGCTGCGGGTACACAACATTGCGCCTATATCCATCATTGCTTGAGTATAAGCTGCATTGCGGTGAGTGGGTACATGCTGCTCAGCATAGCGCCAAAGTTGTTTTTGTACTTCGCTTTGACCGGGATAGCCTGCCAGCGCATGGTAACGTGCTAATACTCGTTTGACATTACCATCAAGTATGGCGTGAGGCTGATTGCAAGCTAGCGATAAAATAGCGCCTGCGGTTGAGCGACCAATGCCAGGCAAGGTTGCCACTTGTTGCATCTCACTAGGGAACATACTATGATGCTGATCGCGGATTAATTGTGCCGCTTTATGTAGATTGCGGGCGCGGGTGTAGTAACCTAGACCTTCCCAGTGTTTGAGTACAGCATCCAGCGGTGCATTCGCTAGGGCAATGACATCAGGGAAACTTTGCATAAAGCGTTGGTAATAGGGGATAACCGTCGTGACTTGTGTTTGTTGCAGCATAATCTCTGAAATCCACACCCGATAAAATGTAGGAGCTTGTTGCCAAGGCAGGTTTTTGCGCCCGTATTGGTCATACCAAGCCAGCACTTTTTCTGCAAAGCTCATATTGTTGTCCTGAAACAAACACTAGAATAAGGCGGCTTACCTTAGCCAATTAGCGGGTGTAGTTCAATGGTAGAACGGTAGCTTCCCAAGCTGCATACGAGGGTTCGATTCCCTTCACCCGCTCCAGTGCCTTGTTCTATAGCGTCTTGATAAATCCGAAAATCCCATTAAAACATTATCTTAAGCATTAAGGTGCTGGGTTAATACAGCGCTTTTATTAATCATACCATCGTCAATTAAACCCATGTCTGAGCAAGCAAAAACCGATACCACATCCCCAAATCCTGACAGCCCACCCCGCTGGGTATGGCGCTGCACGGAGGAATCACTGAAAAATGGCTAATTATCTTGCTGCGTTCTGAGGCTTTTGTTGCACTGGGATTAAAAATGCTGAAAAGCTACGCAGATAGAGATGAAGATGATGTTTACACGCTGGAAAAAATAATGATCACTGTCCTGTCAGTCATAGTCAGTTTTATGCTTACCTATTGGTTCGTGTACCCTGAATGGCTTGATTATCAGGGATGGGCATTATTCTGGCGTTCGGCATTGATTGGTGTCGTAACCTTATTGGGCGAGAAATTGGCCATGTCCAACAATTGACGGGTTATCTGTTAGAGATCGACAGGTTTGAGTAATTTTTGTAGTATCGTTAGCTACAGGGTTTTCAATAAAAATTATAAGATGATACTAAACCGTTTAAAAACATTCATGCAGTGGTGGGGTGAAAATCTTTACAAAGGTTTACCAGCTCCCATGCGCCGTCTGTTTAAATCTAGCCAGCCACGACTGGGTTTGCGTTTTCTCAATGATGATCATCTAGAAGTGCTATGGACTCAAGATGGCAAGCAAACGTCATGTGGAGAATATGTTCTTGATCGATTTGACTTTAATCGTGTTGTTAAAAAGCATGCACGTCGCCGTAAATTTTTATTAGAGCTACTGTTAAGTCCAAAACAAGCCTTGCGATTTCGCCATGTCTTTCCGGCAGCAGTGCAGGATAATTTGCGTCAGGTAGTGGCTTATCAACTTGATCGTTTGACGCCTTTTACATTGGATAATGTTTATTATGCTGCGCAAGTGGATAAGCATGATAAAGTCCGTGAAGAAGTCGAGGTCGATATTCACGTTGCACCGTGTCCTGTGGTTAATGATTTAAAGCAGCGTCTATCGGCAGTTGGTGTGGGGGCAGTCCAGCTCATCTCGAACGCAAATGGTTCTACCCATTTATTCCGAAGTGGAGAGCGGCAAGTCGTAGGTAAAGAGGGTTTTTCTAAAGTGCCTCTTTATGTTTTTTTGGTGGCTCTAAGCTTGTCACTGGTAATTCCCTTGTTATATAAGGAGCGTCGTTTGGGACAAATCGAAGACGCTTTAAATACACTCCGGCGCGATACGGCAGGGCAGTTGGAGGTGCGCGATCAACTAATGGCGGCAGAAAGTGCCTTAAATTTTTTGCAAGAGCGCCGCAAAACCTTACCACTAATGTTGGATGTGCTTGAACAATTATCCAGTGGTTTGCCTGCACACACTTGGCTAGAGCGCTTGGCATTGCATGGTCGACAGTTGGAGCTGCGTGGCGAATCCAGTCAGGCATTAAGTCTGATTGACACGCTTGAAGGCTCACCATACTTTGCTCAAGTCCGCTTTAAGTCTCCTGTAACACGCAGTAATAACAGCGGCAAGGATAAGTTCCATCTAGAAGCTGTGGTGGAAGGGAAATTATGAGTAGTGTCAGTATTTCACGCCGTCAGCACCCTCTGTTTGCTTGGCTATTGCTACTATTGTTGGTGTGTGCGGTGGTGGTGTTTGGCGTATTGCCTGCTTTATCACGCTCCCATGAGCTGACTGGTAAAATTGAAAGTGGTTATGAGCGCCTGAGCAAAATGCGTCAGATAGCCCAAGCTGCACCTGTGTTACGCTCTGAATATGAACGCGTGCGCAGTCAGGGTTTGGATAAATTATTTTACTCAGAAGGCATGACCTCTGCTCAAGTGGCTAAGGAATTACAAAACCAATTGACTGCTGTGGTAACACGCCGCCGAGGTATCATGCTGAGTTCTGAGGTTATGGATAATAGTGATCCGTTTAATCAAGCAAGAGATGAAGTAGCGGACGTTGAGGTGAACACAGATTATCAGCGTGTTACGGTACAGGCCGTTTTTCAGGGGGATATGCAGTTATTGCGTGAAATTTTGCATGAAACCTCCCGTGTACGTCCATTGATGTTTGTTGAAGCTTTGGAAATTCGTCCACTCTCCGGACAGCAAGGGCAATTGGTAAAAGCTAGTTTGCAAGTGTCAACTTACTGGCGTGGAGGTATGAGCCATGAAACGCTTAATTAGTCCGCCAATTCAAGGTCTATTCTGGCTGGGAAGCCTGCTGTGCTTGACTTGGGGCGCTTGGACTGTATTTCAGTTACGTATGCTGGATGAAGGGAAAATACAGACAGCACCGTTGAAGGTGGCTATCCCTGAAGTCGCTTCTTTACAGCTTCCTCCTGTTGGTCATTATCAAAAATTAGTGGAAGCGCCACTGTTTTGGGAAGCTCGCCGTGTGCCTAAACGTGAGCCACCTCCGCCGTCAGTCGTTGCGACTCAAGTAATACCAGAGCCACCTAGAGAACCACTCAAGCAACCTGAAGGGCGTTTGGTGGGTATTATTGATCCGGGCAATGGTAAGTTTGCCGTTGTGCGTGCTGGTGATAAAAAACTGTCATTAAAGCTTGGGGATGAATGGGAAGGTTGGACCGTTGACAAAATTGATGGCAAGCGTTTGTTGTTGGTCGCACAGGAACAGCAAGTTGAATTGCCTTTAATTGCTGATTTTGCCGCACCTGCTGAAAACGCTCAAACCCTTCGACAACGGCATAAGCAGTTGGCCACTTTGCGTCAGCGCCAACAACAAAATCGTCCAGTTCAGACAGCCATCAAGCCAGCTTCACCGGAAGTTGTAGAAACCATGAATGGCTTAATTCCTGTATTGGAGCCTGTTGCTGAGAGTAGTAGCAATGTTCGGGAAAATCCGGTGATGTCTATTAAAGAGGCTTTAGAAGCACGACAGCGCTTAATGGCTGCTCGTTGGGGAGGTTCGCAGAATAAGGCTGTACCTCCAAAACCTCCAGTAAGACAATGAATAAAGAGGCTGGCACACATTCCGACGAGTCGCCCTTTTTTTAAAAAAGCTTAGCAGATAAAATAGTAAAAAATTATCTCTAATAATAAATTATAATAATATGGGGTTTGCTTGTGAGACTCAGAATTATAACGGTGCTACTAATGGGTACTTCGCTGCTGTTTACAGCTTGTGCCTCAGTGAAAGATAGTCCCGGTTATCGTAAAAATGTCGGTGTAAACCCTTTTCAGCGTAGTGCACCTGTCAAAGAAATTGATCGTTCCGTTTTAGGTTTATCCAATAGTAATGTCGGCAAGTCTAGTACGCAGCGCTTACCCTATGAGCCTGCGCCACAAGCTAGTGCCTTGCCCGCTAGCAATCGTTATCCCAGTGATGTGGAGTTGATTCTGGGCAATCATCAATATTATCGTGCTGATGTAAGTCCTCCCATTTGGAAAGCGAAAGGCTCTGGTAAAGGCGTGGCTTTGAGTTTTGAGCGTGCCAGTATTCGTGAAGTAGTAGGGGTTGTACTAGGGGATATTCTTAAGGAAACCTATATTGTAGAGCCGGGGGTTGAAGGTGAAGTGACGATTAGCTCTAGCGAACCTATCCCACGCGACAGTCTGATTCCTACCTTGGAGTCACTTTTGCAGACCCAAGGTGCAGTGCTCTACAGGGATGATACGGGAGGCTATCGGGTGGCTGCACGCGCTAATTTAAAAGGGCGTGGATTTGTGCCATCAACCGGTAGGATTAAATCAGGTTATAGCTTGCAAGTTGTACCTTTGCGCTATATTCCCGTTACTGAAATGCAGAAAATTTTGGAGCCCTTAGCCAATCCAGATGCCTTTGTGCGTGTGGACACTAATCGCAATTTGTTGGTTTTGGCAGGCACTAGTTCCGAGTTGCAAAATCTGTTGGCAACTATTCAAACCTTTGATGTTGATGTCTTACAGGGCATGTCAGTCGGGCTTTATAAGATAAAAAATGTTGAAGCCGCTGTGGTCGCAAAGAATCTGGATGCTTTATTTGGTGAGAGTGGTAATAGCCCGATGGCGGGCATGCTCAAGATTATGCCTATAGAGCATATGAATAGCCTGATGATTATTTCAGCTAGTCCTGAGTATTTAAAGGAAATGAAAAGCTGGATTGATCGCTTTGATCAAACAGGGCCGGTTGCAGGGCAGCAGCTTTATGTCTATCACGTCCAAAATGGTAATGCTGAACACTTAGCCGATATGCTAACGCAGATTTTTTCTGGTAAGGGAGGCAAGCGTAAAAATGGTGCTCTGCCTTCTAGTTTAGCGCCTGGTTTAGAGCCGGCCTCTGTCGGTGCTGATGCAACTGCTCAAAATGCTGCCGACACTGTGGCAACGCCTGCGGCTAAAACTATTTTGGGGGGAGATACTTCCGGTGGCTTGACGATTAACCCTGATGCTGAGGTGAAAATTGTTGCCGACAAGACCAATAATTCGCTGATGATTTTGTCTAGCGAGGTTATGTACAAGCAAATATTAGAAGCCTTAAAACGTATTGATATTATGCCCATGCAGGTACAGGTGGAAGCGACCATTATGGAGGTTACTTTGACCGAAGGTATGGAGCATGGTGTGCAGTGGTATTTGAAAAATAACCGCAATGCGCTGGGTAATTTGGGCGTTGGTTCGGTTGGTGCGACTGACCCGGCAGGCTTTTCGTTTACCTTAACAGGGGGAGCTAATGGTATTAGAGGCGTGATTAATGCGCTGGCAAGAGAATCCAAGGTTAAGGTCATTTCTTCACCTTCAATTTTGGTGCTGGATAATCAGACGGCTGAAATTCGTGTCGGTGATCAACAACCTATTTTTACGGGTGAGTTGAGCACAGGTTCAGGTACAACAGCGTCCACTTCCAAAACCATTCAGTATAAAGATACCGGCGTTTCCTTATCTGTAACACCGCATGTGAATGCTAATGGCTTGGTGAAAATGGAAATTCAACAGGATATTACGGATGTGGGCGAGGAAGATTCTGTGACTAATAACCGTAGCTTCTTACAACGCAAGATTCAAAGCAGTATTGCGGTACAAAGTGGTGAAACCATTGTATTGGGTGGTTTGATTCGGGAAAACCGCAGTGACAGTGATACGGGTGTGCCTGTATTAAAGAATTTGCCCGTCGTGGGTAATGTTTTCCGAGGCCGTTCGCAAAATGCAAAACGCACTGAATTGCTGGTATTAATCACACCGACAGCTATCAGGGATCAAACTGACCTGACTAAGACAGGCGCAGAGATGCGTGAACGCATGAAGCGACTGATGAATGACAATAGTTTTGTACGACAGTTAAGAGGTGAACATGTCGACTAGGACAGTATTGGGCTTGATGGCTGCGTGTTGTTGCTTGTTATCTGCATGTGGTTCAGGCGAAGCGGCGGTGCAGAAAGCAGCACAACAACGTTGGGATGCTTTGATTGCAGGGGATTTTCATCGAGCTTACCAGTTTTACAGCGAGGCCTATCAGGAAACGGTTTCACTAGATAGCTTTAGAAAGCAGATTCAAGGCGTCGGTTTTTGGAAAAAAGCTCAGGTACAAAAAGTACATTGCGGTGACAGTAGTAATCTTTGCAAAACAGAAGTGGAAGTTACTGTAGCCATGAAAATGCGCGGTTTACCTAAACCTGTAGAAACCAGTGATGTAGTGCGTGAAGTCTGGATTAAGGATGGATTCTTTTCAGACTGGCGGTATGTAAAAAAATAATCAAATCAATTAAAATATATAATGAAATTGTTTAAGGTTTTTGTGGCCCATAGTCCCAGAACCCAATAGTATAAAAATACTCCATATAAAACAATAAATTCGGGAGGCACGACAGTGTTTGAAAAGACGAAAGTGGCGCTTGGTGTGACGGTGGGCATTTTAGGTTTAGCAGGCATTGCAACCACTGCCCAAGCTGTGCATGTAAACCCTGATGGCACGGGGCAAGTGTTGATTTTTCCTTATTACAATGCCCATTCTGGCTATGTTACCAATGTTAACTTGATTAACTCTACCGATGAAACGAAGGCTGTAAAAATTCGTTTTCGGGAAGGTACAAAAAGTAATGATGTATTGGATTTTAATATCTATATGTCTCCTCAAGATGTATGGACGGGCAGTGTACGTATGACTCAAGATGACAGTGGTGTCGAAATTGGCTCAGTCAGTACACGTGACCGTACTTGTACTTTGCCTCAATTGGCTTCCTGTAAAGAAGATGCCTGTGAAGTGACTGTTCCATTTACAGGGCATACCGTCTATAAGGGCATTACAGCGACTGATACTCTTGAGGGGTATATTGAAGTCATTGAGATGGGTGTGGTTACTGATTCTACCGTTCAGCAGGGTGTATTGCACACCCGAGGTACACCGAATAATTGTTCCGCAGTGGAGCAAGCTTGGGTGAAAAACGTATTTCAACAGGGTGTTGGCGCTAAGGCTACCGGTCTTTCTGCTCCTACAGGTGGTTTGTTTGGTTCTTCTGCTGTGTTGAATATAGCTGAAGGTGCAGCTTATGCTGTTGATCCTACTGCAATAGAAAATTACAGCACGGTCGCACAGCACTATCTGTCGCATGATCCGAATAACTTCTTATTGCCTTCATTAGCTTCCGGTAATGTTATGACCAGTAATATCATGGTCAAAAACAATATGGGTACAACGGATATGGTGGAAACCACTTGGAACGCTACCGAGGATGCTTGTTTGAATGATGGTGATGATTTGTCACCACGTTGTGGTACTAATCCTTATCCTGTCGCTCATGTTTTATTGGCTGAGCACCTCATGAATGAATACTTCCTTGATCCTAGCGATGGTTATGATGGCCATACTGATTGGATAGTAACCTTCCCCATGAAAAAGCATGGTATTCATGCAGGTCAAACCGACGTTACGATGTCTATGAGTGGCGTTTATGACCGTGAGGAGGCTGTGCCGAATGTAGTTGCAGATAGAAGCTTTGGTTTCTCTCCCGTTTTACCCGGCCGAGAAAAGAATGAAGAAGGCATCTTGTCAAGAGAAGTCAACGTACTGTCTTTCCTGTCGAGTGATCCTGCGTATGATGATAGCCGCACGGTTATGTCTAGCCATACGGGTAATACACTGTCTGTAGGTGCGTTTGTACATGGTTGGGCGCGTATGTCTTTCCCAGGCTATTCTTTGGCTTCTGGTTGGAAGAGTGCGACACCTTATGGTAAATCAACCAGTACTTACGATGCTAATAGCAGTATTTATCGTGGTGTACCCGCGATTGGTTTTGCTGCAATTGAGGGTAATGTAAGTGCCAATCCGCACGCGCGTTTTGGTGATGCTATTCCCCATCGCATTAGTCGTACAACTGACTAATAACAAATTAATGTGTTAAGCAACTGGCCAGACAATCTGTCTGGTCAGCTTTTCTATTAAAGGGCTGCTGATTTTTAATGCTGAAAATACATCTGCTATTTTCTTCTTTAGTCTGTCTATGGCTAGTTGCCATGGCATCATATGCTTATGCCGGTTGGGTATGGAAGCAGGGTGATTTGGAGTTATCTGAACACGATTTCCAACAAGTATTGGAAGCACGTGGTTTGCAGCACAGTAAGCTAGAAGCTAAACCCCAATTACAACAGTCATTATTGCAGGAGCTGTTTGTTCGTGCCGCTTTATTGCAGCAGGATAGTTTATTGTCCACTGAGCAAGAGGCATTGATTGAAAAACAGGTCGTGGAATACCGTAAAAATCAGCGTTCTTTACAAGTGTTAGATAAGCTTGCCAGACAAAATATGCCTAATTTTGAAAAGCGTGCCAAAGAGCTTTATTTAGTGCATAAGGACAACAAGTATTCTCATCCATTGTTATTACGTGTGCGTGTTATTCAAAAAAAGATTAAGAAAGATAAAGCAACGAGTATTGCTTTATTAGAGCGGATTCGTACACAAGTCAGCAGTGGTGAGCTGGATTTCATTGACGCAGTTAAGCAATACAGCGATGCGCCTGATAAAAGCTTGGCAGCAGGTGATAGTTTTTGGTTTACACGTGGGCAAAAGCCCCCAATTTTTTTCCAAGCGGCAGAAGTTTTATCAGCCCAAACACCGCTCAGTAGTGTATTTGTATGGCAGGATGCTGCTTATTTATTGCAGTTTTTGGATAGACAAGAGCCCACAATACAGACTTATGCAGAGGTGTGCGACAGTATTATTGCCGAGCTAAGCAAAGCTTACGTGGATGAGCAAAAAACACTGTTATTAAACGAGCTGAAAACCCGTTTTCAAAAAGAGGTAGAGCTGAATCCCTCATTCCAATAATCTGATAAAGGAGGGAATAGTGAAGGTAAACTATTGGCAACAACACGGGCTGTTACTACGAGGGCTGGTACAGCGCGATATGCAGGAGCGTTATCGGGGAACATGTTTAGGGATCTTATGGCTGTTGATACAACCTTTGTTTCTGTTAATGCTTTATACGCTGGTGTTTGGTGAAATCCTGCAATTGCGTTTTACTGATACAGCCTCTACACCTATTTTTGCATTCTACTTGTTTGCGGGTTTGCTGGTATTTAATGCTTTTTCTGAAGTGCTGAACCGTGCTCCTTCTTTGTTGCCAGAACAGCGTGATTTATTACTGAATACACCTTTGTCCCCTTGGCTGTTACCTTTATTACCAGTCGGTACATCCATTTTATTGGAGTGGTTTGGTGTATTGATTTTATTACTAGGGGCGGGCATCGGCTATCATTTTGAACCTTGGGGTTTATTGTTGTATTGGCCCTATTTTTTACTAAGAGTTTTGCTGTCTACAGCCGCTGCTTATACCTGCGCGGTGCTCGGTGTGTTTTTGCGCGATTTGCGTCAGTTAGTACCCGCTTTGTTGAGTATTTTGCTCTTTTTGTCGCCTATTTTTTATCCGCTAGAGCGTATTCCTGAGCGCTTTCAGTTTTTATACCATTGGAATGTACTAGGGCAATTGGTGCAAGGTTATAGAGAAAGCTTGCTGGAAGGTGTTTTCGTTTGGCAACGCTTTGCAGGATTATGGGTTGTTGCTGTGTTAAGTTTGTCAGGAGCGCTCTGGCTATTTCGCAGCCTTATGCCTAAGGCTAGGCTTGTATTATGAAAGCCGTTCGCTTACAGCAAGTCAGTTTACATTATCGGCGCTATGCCAGTCCTAAAGATGCTTTATTGGAATGGTTGCAGCGTAAGCCGCGTCATGAGGTTTTTGCTGCTTTACAGGACATTAGTTTTGAATTGGAGCAAGGAGATTCCCTAGGTATTGTTGGTGATAATGGTGCAGGTAAAAGTACCTTATTGCGCTTATTGGCGGGTAATTTAAGTCCATCTGGTGGTCAGTGTTACCTTCAGGGTTCCAAGGCTGCTTTGCTGGAGTTGGGGAGTGGCTTACATTCCGAGTTTAGTGGATTAGAAAATGCCCGCTTGGGCTTGGCTTTGCGTGGCTTAAGTGTCGCAGAAATTGAACAGCATTTGCCGGTAGTTTTGGCTTTTGCTGAGCTGGGTGATTTTATACAACAGCCCGTAAAGCACTATTCCAGCGGCATGGTCGTGCGTTTGGTTTTTGCGGTTGCTGTAGCGGTAGAACCGCAGTTATTAATTGTGGACGAAGCCCTATCAGTAGGCGACCAATATTTTCAAAAGAAATCACTGGATCGTATGCGCCAGATTTTAGCAGGGGGCGCTAGTTTGGTGTTTTGTTCGCATAACCTGTATCAGGTACGTGAAATTTGCAGGCGAGCGATTTGGTTGGAGCAGGGCAGTATAAAAATGCTGGGTGATGCTCAGACTGTGGTTGATGCTTATCAGGATGCCGTGCGAGCGCGCCATGCCGCTCCTTCTGCAATGTCAGCAGCAAGTCAAAGAAGTCTTGACAATACTAACACGGGGGCTGCTGCGCCTGTTTTATTATCTGTGCAATTGCAACATGCTTTAGAGCCGGCGGGTAGTTTGCCTGTATTTGCGACTTGGCAACCGTTTGCGCTGGAAGTGCAGTTTGATAGCGCAGGCAGAGCTGCCGAGGATGTGCATATTGGTATTGTGATTCGGCGTAATGATGATATTCAATGTTACGGCATTAGCACTTTGCATGATCGCTTCAGTTTGGTATTGGCTGGTCAGGCGATAGCGACAGTACGCTTTGTGATTGAACGTTTACCTTTATTATCGGGTGAGTACTGTCTTGAGGTTTGGTTGATTGATGGTAGTGGTGTGCATGTTTATGATGCGCGCGAACGTTGTTGTCACTTTCGTGTTCAGCAAGCCAGCCAGGATCAGGGTGTTGGCGTCAGTTGGATAGAACATCGTTGGGAGATGCTTGAGAGAGAAAGCGCATGAGGGAGGCAGTGCATGAGCTTGGCTTTTGCAGTTGAGCGTTCTTGGCGTTATGATATTAACTTTCCGCTTTTGTCACACTTGCCAGTTAAATGGGCCTATCAAGGCGCTCGTTTGCAAGCACGTTATAGGGCGCGTCAAAAAACAGCCCAAGCAGATTTAATTCGCACTCAGATGCAAAGCGCTTTTCCGCATGCGACAGATGAGCAGTTAGCTAATTGCTTAGCAGATTATTTTTGTATGGTAGAACAAGAAGCGCTGGATACTTGGTTTATCAATAAACCTGCTTGTGCACGTTTGGTCAGTTTGCAAAATTTTGAGTTAGTACAAGCCGCTCGTGCAGCAGGGCGAAGGGTGCTATTGACGGGAGGACATTTTGGACGTTTTTGGCTGGCTGGATTTGCGATGCGTCAAGCTGGCTTTACAGTAGGCACGATTACTCGTGATGGTGGTAAAGAGAATACACAGGGTTTACCGGAGGCTGAATATCGTTACCGTTTATTCAAATTGCAACGCTTGCAACATGCCTTGGGTGGCCCTTTTTTAGTAGAAGGGGATGACTTGCGTCCACTGTATACAGCGCTGGATGAACACCTAATTACTTTAATCTTTGACGTTCCTTATCTCGAAATACCTCCAGGATGCGTGACAGTTCCTTTTTTAGGCGGTAATATAAAAGTGCCTGTCGGAATTTATAGAATTGCAAAAAAGACAAAAGCATTGGTCGCGCCTTTCTATATGCGTGATCTTGGGGGTGGGCAGGTAGTTGCGGAGTTTTCTGCATTACTAGATCCCTGTTACTATAATGATAATGGCGAGGGCTTCATGAGTCATTTGACATGCCAGCTAGAGGCGCAAATCCGGTTGCGGCCAGGTCACTGGTGGCTGTGGGAGGCTCTACCCCTTCTGCGGAGATAATAATTATGAATCAACCCGTAGCAGTTAAGCAGTCCAGTGCACTGGATCGTCTCGATAAAAATCATTCACATCGTCAAATTGTTGAACGCATTCCACGTTATGCTTATGTACTGGAGTTAGGCTGTGCTAGCGGCGAAATGTCGCGCCTAATGCGTGAGCATTGTGAAGCACGTGTCTTCGGTATAGAAAAAGACCCACAGTCTGCTTGGCAGGCACAGCGTTATTGTGATTATGTTTTTACAGAAGATTTGGATGATCCACACAGTTTGGATGCGCTTCAGTTTGAGAAGTTTGATGTAATCACCTTAGTGGATGTGTTGGAGCACTTGAAGCATCCGCAGGCATTATTGGAACGCCTCAAACCCTTCATGATGGACGAATCAGTTATTTTATTGTCTGTGCCCAATGTGGCACATACTTCAGTGCGCTTGGAGTTGTTAACAGGGGATTTCCGTTATGAGGAAGCGGGTATTCTGGATGCAACTCACCTCAAGTTTTTTACACTGAATTCGCTGACTGCTTTGATTGAACGCTGTGGTTTTGCCATCAATGAAGTGAACTATACTTGGCATGATATACCGGATTCGGTGATTAGTCGTTATCTGCGCAAGGTAGGCATTGAAGCGACACCGCATATTTTGGATTATTTCCACCAACCGCATGCGATTGCTTACCAGTTTATTATTTCGATTAGTTTGGCCGGAACAAAGGCAACAAGCTCAGATGGTGCTAATCCTTGGATTACGGAAAACAATCTCAAACCTATGGCCGCTTCATGGCAAACTTGGGGGCATGTGTTCAGCAATTTGCAACAGAAAGAGCAAGTCATTCAAGGCATGGAGATTAGCATGCGTGAGCAGCAGCGTCAGCTAGAACAGTTGTCCCAGGAGTTAACACACCATAAGGCTGAATTATCGAAAGTGTATGCAACACGTAGTTGGCGTTTGATCCGGCGTATTGTGGGGATATTTCGGGGTGAATTTGTTCAGGATCGCTTAACACAGGTCTGATACACTGAGTGATGAGCTTGTAAGAAAAATAATAAAATTCATCTAATTATAATAAGAGGCTGCTACTCATTATGCGCCCGCCTGTGCCTATCATTAGCGTCATTATTCCCGTCTTTAACCATGCGCATTGGGTGGTTGAAGCGGTGCGCTCGGTATTGGCACAAAGCTTTTCTGACTGGGAATTGCTTATTATTGATGATGCTTCCTCAGATCAGAGTTATGCGCTTTTGCAATCTTTACAGCAGGAGTTCAATGATTCTCGCCTGCAATTATTCCAGCATACCGAAAACCAAGGTGCAGCTTATACACTGAATGAGGCAATGCAACTGGCTCAGGGTAGTTATTTTGCCATTCTGAACTCTGACGATATTTGGCATCCAGATCGACTAGCTACACTGTATGCCAAGGCTGAACAGGATAAGCTGGATTTCGTAGCGAGTGCTGTGCAATTGCAAGAGGAGCAGCCACATACAGCAGAAGCGCAGGCCTGGCTAGACTGGTATGCGCGTATGCAGCGTCACTATGTACAGGATCAGGATTTTCTGACGAGTTTATTACGTGGTAATTTTCTGATTGGCACGTCTAATTTCTTTTTTCATCGTCGTGTATTTGAGCAATTGGGTGGCTTCAGTGATTTGCGCTATGTGCATGATTATGAATACCTATTGAGATTGTGCCGCGCTGATTTTCGTTTGCACTGTTTATGGGCATTTCCGGGGCTGAAATACCGCTGGCATGACAGCAATACTATCCGCGAAAAGCCGCGTTTAGCTCTACATGAAAATATCCAACTATTTATTGACTATTTGCCATTAATGACCGAGTGGCTGAATCAGCAACGCTTGGCTGCTTTACACGAACACCTGTCCGATTTGCTGGCTTACCACGAAACAGAATGGCGCACTGAAATTCATGCTCGACTACTGACCAAGGAGCAGGAACTATTTCCCCTTATTGTAGATCGGGATGCTTGGATCAAAGAGCGGGATACGCTGATTCAACAGCAACAACAATGGTTGGCTGATCGAGATGCTTGGATACAAGAGCGCGATACTGTGATTAGTCAGCAGCAGCAGTGGATTAAAGACCGTGATGCTTGGATACAAGAGCGCGATGCTGTTATCCGGCAGTTACAGGACTTGAGTGCTTTACAACAGTCTTGGATTACCGATCGGGATCACTGGATTGCCGATCGGGATCATTGGCTAGCAGAACGCGATGGACTGATTGCTGTGCAGCAAGCGCAGTTGACGGAACGTGATCATTGGCTAGCAGATAAAGAACATTACATCAGCTGTTTGATTAGAGAACGTGATGCTTTGCAACAAAGTCGTGCTTATCGTTTGGGGCGGGCGCTACTGAAACCGCTGCGTTTGAGTCGTGACTTTTTAGTGCGCAACAAGTGGAGGATAAACCATGCCTGATAAAGTAATTGTACGTGACTGGCGACAGTTACAAGCTTGGTTGATGCCCCGTCTGCAAAAAGGTTCGGTCATGACCGTTTCTTTGGATATTTTTGATACCTTGTTGGGGCGCATTGATTTGCCGGAGCAGGTACAAAAAGCCACTTGCCGCGAATTGGTTCAACATTTATCTCAACACTTGGGGCAAGCCTATTCAGTCGATGACTTGCTACACATGCGCCAAGCCATTGAGAACAGTCTAAGACAACAAGCACATGCCGCTGGAAAGGATTATGAATGCCGCTTTAGCAGCTTGGTTAAAGCTTGGGCAGAGCAATTAGAGCCACAGGCAACAGAGCGCCAGTTAGCCTTACAAGATTTTATTATACGTACCGAGATGGAAATGGAATCGCTGGCTTTGTATGTCAAGCCAGGTGTATTGGCATTTCTGGCATGGCTTAAGGATGCGGGTATCAGGCTATTAGCGATTTCAGATATGTATTTGGATCTTGAGTTAATCCGCAAATTGCTGGCTGATAAAGGTTTGCTGAGTTGGTTTGAGCATGTGTATGTCTCTTCAGAGGATTTGCATTGCAAATATTCCGGTCGCTTGTTTGCCAGTATTGCGAGTGAGCAACAGCTCAATCCGGCCACTTGGGTGCATATCGGTGATAACCCTGTATCAGATAGGCGAGCTGCTTGTGAACAGGGGATACAGGGCATTTGGCTGCATGAGAAAAGCGAGCACAAGCGTTTGGCTCAGCAACAGCTCAGCATACGTATGGCAGAACAGAATAGTATCTGGACAGGTTATCGGTTTTTTTCCATGTTGGAACAGCGCATGCAGGCGCTAGAAGCAGACAGCGAGGACTTTTATTTTCGTTATGGTCGTGATGTGCTGGGCAGCGTATTTAGCACGTTTATGTTGGGTTTGCAGGAACGCTTGCGTAAAAAGCCGTTTGAGAAATTATTTTTTATGGCACGAGATGGCTACTTGTTCCAGCAAATGTACCATGAGCTAGCGGAGTCATTGGACGGTGGTTACCTGTATCTATCACGTAAAGTGATTGCTGCTGCTTCTACTGCGAATGGTTTGACCTTGGAGCAGGCACAGGTCGCTTTTTATAATCCTAAACAACAAGGCTTATTATCAGTATGTAAAGTTTATGGTTTATCCGAAGATTTGTTGAAGCCATTAGCAAAGCGGCATGGTTTTACTGATTTTGCCGAGCCTTTACACGATTGGCAAGATCCACGCTTATTGGCATTTCTTGCTGATGAGGATGTACAGACCTGTATTCGCCCAGCAGGTTTGCGCAGCCGTGACTTATTGGAAGCTTACCTAGAGCAAAGCGGCTTTTTTGCAGCAAGCTGTATTGCAATGGTCGACATAGGCTGGAATGGAACGGTGCAAAAGTTCTTGAAGCAAGCCTTTGGGCATAGAGCTGACTATCCTATTGTACAGGGTTATTACTTTGCTTTTGTGCCCAAAATGTATAACGATTTTGGCAAGCATAATTTTTGCGAAGGTATTATTCATGACTCGCGCCGTGACAATGCTTGTGAACGAATTCCTGCCGAGTTCGAGGAGATTTTTGAGCAAGGTGCACGAGCGCTGGAAGCCACAACGGTCGGGTATCAAGCCATTGAGGGTATTATTGAGCCCATTCTGAAATCATCCAATGCACCTGATCGCATGGCTGAAATCGCTTGTAACCGTATGGTGGCAGCCATTCAGGCGGGCGTTATGGTGCACTGGCGGCATTTCCGCGTAGTGCAGCGTTTAAGTGCTTATCGCAGCAGTGATTTATTGCCGTATGTCTACGGTGTGCTAGAACGTGCAGTGGTTTATCCCACGCGTGAGGAAACACGCATGCTTACCCGCCTGGTGCATACCGAAGACTTTGGGCATGACCATGTACTTGAATTAGGGCGTCATGCTATTGGCTGGCGGGATTTATTGCGGCCACGGCAATTGTGGATGCGTTTTCAGCATGCTGCCTGGCGTTATGCCTTGCTTGCCAATATTCCTACGGGCTTTGCTAATTTTGCTTTTCGCATGGCTTATCTACATGCCGTTAAGAAATAGCTCACGCAATAAGCCTTATACAACAGCACTGGTGAATCCAGTGCGTTTGTTTATTTATGCGCAGGCTTTTCGTTTTTCATCCGGCAGGGGGCGTTGTTTCAGTCCAGGCTTGCGCTCTTTATGGCGATGGCACTGTGGGCGTATGAAGATCTGCCTGCTTAATCGCAATCGCTTAAAGCGGTGGCGGGTGTGGCTGGAAAGGTGTTAGCGCATGGCTCAGGTTCAAATTTTATTGTCAACTTGGAATGGTGAACGTTGGCTGGGTGAGTTATTGGATTCATTATTGCAGCAGAGCTTCCAGGATTGGACATTACTGGTACGGGATGATGGCTCCAGTGACCAGACTTGCCAGTTGTTAGTGGCGTGGCAGCGTCGTTGGCCACAAAAGTTGGTTTTGCTGGAAACAGCGTATGAGCATTTAGGCAGTACCGCCAGCTTCAGTCGTTTGGTCGAGTTAAGTCAGGCACCTTATCTAATGTTTTGTGATCAAGACGATGTATGGTTTCCTGAAAAAATGGCAAGCTTGCTGGCAGAAATGCAACGTCTGGAGCAGGTATATGGCACGGATCTGCCCTTATTGGTGCATGCAGATATGGCGGTTGTCGATGAACAACGGCGTGTATTAAATGCCTCTTTTTGGCAGAGCCGCTCATTTAATGTGACACAGCCACAGCATGCCTATTTATTGGATAATATCGTATCAGGCTGTGCGGCTTTATTTAATCGTGTTGCAGCTCAAATGGCATTTCCTGCACCACCTGAGGCAATACAACATGATCGCTGGTTGGCCTTGATCTGTGCGTGGTGGGGGAAAGTCGGTGTTTTGGCTGAGCCGCTTATGTTCTATCGCCAACATGATCATAACGAAATAGGCGCGGCATCAGTGAATTGGTGTCGCCCAGCATTGGCACAGCGGGTTGAACGCTGGAGTCAGCAGGCGGAAGCTTTTTTACGTCAGTTTGCGGCTTATTTGGATAAGGCAGATTATAAAAAAGTTCAAGCATTGGCGGAGTTGCGTCATCTGCACGGGTGGCAGCGGCGACGCCATATTTTACGACACCGTCTGTTTAAACAAAAAGTGATGGCAAATTGGGTCTTGCTGCTGTTTGCCTAAATAATAATAAGCGGGGCAAATCAATCATGTTGAAAACAATTAATCGCCCAGATGTGGCTGTCATTGTATTGACACGTAATGCTGGCAGTTTGTGGGCTGAGTGGCTACAAGGGGTGGCACAGCAAACGGTACGGGCAGGGCGTTATCTGGTGATGGATTCCTGCTCTAGTGATGAGACGGTGAGACTGGCTGTAGAGGCTGGTTTTGAGGTGTATTCTTTGCAGCCTGAGCATTTTAATCATGGTGGTACGCGGCAACTCGCAGCGGACTTGTGTTCAGAAGCTGATTATCTGGTTTTTCTTACTCAAGATGCCATTTTGGAAGCTTCTGATTCTTTAGAGCATTTATTAATGCACTTTAAAGATCCTGAGGTGGCGATGATTTATGGTCGCCATTTACCTCAAGAGAATGCCAGTTTGCTGGAAAAGCATGCACGCTCATTTACCTATCCTGCCGATTCTATTCGACGTAGCCGCGCGGATTTAGAGCAGTTAGGGTTTAGAGCGGCTTTTTCATCCGATGTGTATGCGGCTTACCGTTTGCAAGCTTTGCGTAGTGTGGGGGGATTTCCTGAGCATATCATTGTCAGCGAAGATAGCTATGTATCAGCACGTCTGTTAATGGCTGGCTGGCAAACGGTGTACTCAGCGAATAGTCCAGTGCGTCACTCACATCATTACAGTTTGCGGCAAACGTTTCGGCGCTATTTTGATATTGGCGTATTTCATGCCGTTGAAGCTGATTTATTGCACAGTATTGGCAAGCCAGATAAGGAAGCCTGGATTTATGTACGTTCATTGATTCGCTATTTGAGTGAACGGAATAAATGGCTGTTGCCTTTTGCAGCTTTACAGACTCTATTTAAGTTACTGGGGTTTCGTTTGGGCAAGCGTTATAAAAGTCTACCCGCTTGGATGGTTCGCTGGATTAGCCTGCAAAAGGCGTATTGGCAACAAGAGCAACCTAGGCAGATCGCAGCAGAACAAGGGCAGTGGATATTGCCAAGAACCGATATACCCGCCCATAAGCTTAAGGAAGTACGTACCAGTATGAGGCAGCGCAAGCTTAGACTTTTGGGCAAAGCGATCACTAGTGTGGGTTAGTAAAATACTGTTATCGTGGCCGTGTAACTTTTTGTGCGGCATTTAGAAACTGTGCTTGTTTCAAGCGGCTGATTGCCCTACAATGCGCGGTCTATTTTTTCAGATAACTACTACACACTCTTTGGAGTCTGGTAATGAAAACATTCAGTGCAAAGCCGGCTGAGGTAAAACGCGACTGGTACGTCGTGGATGCCGAGGGTAAGGCGTTAGGCCGACTGGCCACAGAAGTTGCCCGGCGTTTGCGTGGAAAACACAAGCCGGAATACACGCCTCACGTCGATACGGGGGATTACATCATTGTCATTAATGCTGACAAAGTAGCGGTCAGTGGTAATAAGTTTAAAGACAAGATGTACTACAAGCACACCGGCTATATTGGTAATATGAAATCTTTCTCCTTTGACAAGTTACAAGCACGCGCCCCTGGTCGTGTTATTGAGATTGCTGTCAAGGGTATGCTGCCAAAGAACTCATTGGGTCGTGCCATGTATCGCAAGCTGAAGGTTTATGCTGGTGCAGAACACAATCATCATGCCCAGCAACCACAAGTGTTGGAAATCAAGGGTAAGGAATAAGGGTTATGGCTGAAACTCAATATTATGGAACTGGGCGTCGCAAGTCTTCTTCTGCCCGTGTGTTTATGCGTGCGGGTAGCGGCAAAATTACTGTCAATAAATTGCCTATTGAGCAATTCTTTGGCCGTGAAACGGCTCGCATGGTCGTACGTCAGCCATTGCAAGCTGTAGATATGCAGGATAAATTCGACCTAGATGTGACTGTTGCAGGTGGTGGTAACACGGGGCAAGCGGGTGCGATTCGTTTGGGTATTGCACGCGCCTTATTGCAATATGATGAAGCAATGCGTGGCTCATTGAAAGGCGAGGGTTTTCTCACGCGCGACGCACGTAAAGTTGAACGTAAGAAAGTGGGTTTGCATAAAGCACGTCGTGCGACTCAATTCTCCAAACGCTAAGCGCTCATTTTTTCGCGTATATCAAAAAGCCACAAATGTTTCGCATGAGTGGCTTTTTTTGTATTAGACTCAGCACTTCGTGTTCCCCCTTACTTAAGTGCTAGCAACTATAGCGCTGTTATAAAAAAACAGGAGTCAAAACGCATGAATAAATTCAAGCTTGTTTCGGTTGTGGCCGGATTGTTTAGCTCAACAAGCGTTCTGGCTGACACCACCTTCTTTGGAGAAGTACAAGCTGCTTATGGTTTTCAGGATGACGCCTTAAAAGGTAGTGATCATAAAGTGATTACTCGAGGCAGCCGGATTGGCGTTAAAGGTTTTGCAGCTATCGACGAGCAAAATGATGTCACCTATATGATTGAAGAAGGTGATTTAAGTGATGAAACCCGTCAGGCTTGGTTAGGTGTTCACGGTACTTTTGGTGAGTTCCGTGCTGGGCGGCAGTTGGGTGCTACACAAGTCTCTTCAGAAAGAGTCGAAGTGTTCGAGAATCAATTTGGTGATTACAATGCCATTTTGGAAAGTGAGCACAGTCACGATCAGACAGTTACCTATATTAATAAATTTGGCGATGTTGGGTTTGCTGTTGAAGTCAGTAGGGACGATGAGCTGAGTTCTGATGGCAGTGATGCGACTGTGGCAGACTTTGTAGTGAATTATCAAAAAGGTGCTTGGTATGCTGCAATTGCTCATTTGAATGTCCAAGATAATTTTGACACCACTAGTTTGACGGGTGTTTATACTTTTCTGGATGGACATCAAGTCGGAGCGGTTTTTGAGAAAAACAATAATAAACAAGGTGATGGGCATGATGCCTTTGTTATGAGCGGACGTTATCAATCAGGTGATCTCACCTTCAAGGCTCAATTCGGCTACAATGAACCAGAGAGGGGCGGTGAGAATGAAACCTTGGCAGCAGTAGGTGTGGATTATAAATGGAACAAATCCACCACGTTCACCTCTGAATATGCCATTAACCAACATCGTGACCATACCGCAGAAGATGAATTGAAAACATTTGCACTCGGTATTATTTATCAGTTTTGATCAATTTTGATTAATGCAAAGCAAATTTATCGGTCAACATTGAGAACCTACGTATAGGTTTCTGATTATCTGTGGTTTTATCTAAACTTCAATTAAGAGTGTTACAACAACTCCAATGAGTTTAAAGGTCAAATTAGCTCCTGACGCATTGCCCATACGTGAGATTCCTTATAACTATACTTCTTTTTCGGACAAAGAAATTATTCGACGTCTATTGGGTGACAAGGCTTGGATGATTTTGATGCAGTTGCGTGATGAGCGCGAAACAGGCATCTCTTCTCACATGCTGTTGGAAATGCTCGGGGATATGTGGATCGTTAGCCGCAATCCTTATATTCAGGATGATTTGCTGGAAAATGCTCGACGTTTACAGTCTTTGCTAGATACTTTACGGGAGCGTTTAAGCCGTATTCGGGCGCGGGTCAGAGGTAATGAATTGACCTTGGAATTGCTGGACTTGACCGAGCAGCAAGTCAATGTGTTTGAAGCTAATTTTGCTCGGCAGAAAAGCTTACGTGAAAAGGCTCGTAAACAATTTTATAAAATCACCCGTAAAGATAATGTGCAATTCGATGGCCTTGCACGGGTATCGCATGTAACCGATGCGACGGACTGGCGGGTGGAATTGCCTTTTGTCGTATTGACGCCCGATACCGAAGAAGAAATGGCGGCTTTGGTACAATGCGCGATTAGTTTGGGCTTGAGCGTTATTCCACGTGGTGGTGGTACGGGGTATACCGGCGGAGCTGTACCCTTGGATGCTATGAGTGCAGTCATTAATACCGAAAAGCTGGAGTTTTTGGGCGAAGTTGAATTTCGCAATAATTTGCCCGGTTTAGAAGCAACTGTGCCGGTAGTGCGTACTGGAGCTGGTGTGGTCACTCGTCGTGTGTCTGATCTAGCCCAAAAGCACAAGCTGGTTTTTGCTGTGGATCCCACTTCACAGGATGCTTCTACCATCGGCGGCAATATTGCTATGAATGCGGGTGGCAAAAAAGCTGTATTGTGGGGAACGACGCTGGATAATCTATTGTCTTGGCGGATGGTGACACCTGAGGCTGAGTGGTTGGAAGTGACTCGCCTGAAGCATAATTTGGGTAAAATTCATGACCAAGCTGAAGTGAGTTTTGCTATTCAGCGCTATGCTCACGATGGCAAAACAGCTAAAGGCAAGCCCGACATTATTCGCTGGCCTGGGCGGTATTTCCGCAAAGTCGGATTAGGTAAAGACGTTACCAATAAATTCCTTGGTGGCATTCCGGGGGTACAAAAAGAGGGCTGTGATGGTTTGATTACTTCGGCTGAATTTATTCTGCACCGCATGCCTGATCAGATTCGCACGGTTTGCTTGGAGTTTTATGGTACTGATTTGCACGAAGCGGTGCCAGCCATTGTAGAAATTAAAAATTACCTTGATAGCCTGGATAGTGTCTTATTGTCTGGTTTGGAACATCTCGATGAACGCTATGTTAAGGCGGTAAAATATACGCCCAAAGGCGCTCGCGGTGTTTTGCCTAAAATGGTGTTATTAGCTGATATTGTTAGCGATTCCGAAGAGGCAGTGGCTAAAACGGCGGCTGAAATGGTGCGATTGGCGAATATGCGTAATGCAGAAGGCTTTATTGCTATTAGCCCAGAGGCTCGGCGTCAATTTTGGTCAGATCGTTCGCGTACTGCCGCGATTGCAGCGCATACCAATGCTTTTAAAATCAATGAAGATGTTGTTATTCCTCTGGAAAATTTAGCGGCTTATACTGAAGGCATAGAGCGCATTAATGTGCGTCAGTCTATCCATAATAAGCTAAAAATGATTAATGCAGTTTTAGACATGCTGCCAGAAGATTTGCCAGAGTTGCGGGCTGTGCCTGGTTATGAAGCCAGCGAAGAACGCACGGCTATTTTGGATTCCAAGCGCGCTCATGCCAGTGATTACTTGTTTAAAGTGAAAACACGCTGGGAAGGCTTATTAGCGAATTTTGATGAGCCTGCACACAATCATCCGGCTTTATTAGATAGTCATGCCAAGACAGCCCTGCGTGAGCATGATCGTCTGATTGATTTATTGTTACGTCGTGACTTGCGTATTTCTTACCGTGCTGAGGTAGAAAAACCGCTCAAGGAAATTTTTGTTGGGCGTGAACTCAAACCCTTACGTGATAAGCTGGACAAGATTCATGCGCGTTATCGTTTAGGGCGATTATTTGTGGCTTTGCACATGCACGCCGGTGATGGCAATGTGCATACCAATATTCCAGTTAACTCCAATGATTATGAAATGCTGCATGAAGCCGAAAAAATGGTGGATGAAATCATGGTTTTGGCACGCAAGCTCAATGGGGTTATTTCAGGGGAGCATGGTATCGGTCTTACTAAGTATCAATACCTAGAGGAGCGCGAAGCTAGGGAATTTGCAGATTATAAGGCAAAAATTGATCCGCAAGGCCATTTCAATAAGGGCAAATTGCTGCTTGGTTCTGGCTTGCAAAATGCCTACACACCTTCTTTACGTTTGGTTGAGCGCGAGGCTCTATTGCTGGAGCACAACGAATTAGGTGCTTTGAACCGCGAAATCAAGGACTGCTTGCGCTGTGGCAAGTGTAAACCTGTTTGCAATACGCATATTCCACGCGCCAATCTATTGTATTCGCCACGTAATAAAATTTTAGCCACCGGCTTGATGATTGAAGCTTTTTTGTATGAGGAGCAGACTCGCCGAGGTATTTCGATTCGCCATTTTGATGAAATGAATGATGTGGTGGATCATTGTACCGTCTGCCACAAGTGCTTTAATCCTTGTCCGGTGAATATTGATTTTGGCGAAGTCACCATGCGTATGCGCAGTATCTTGCGCGACAAAGGTGAAAAGCATAGTAGTCCAGTAACTTGGGCTTCTATGCTGTTTTTGAATATGAAAGACCCCGCTAATATCAAGCTAATGCGTACTGGTATGATACAGTTTGGTTTTGCTGCGCAACGTTGGGCTTACAGTTTGGCAAAACGTACTGGCATACTGGGTAATCATAAGCGTCCTAAAGGTACAACAGGCAAACCGGCAATTAAAACACAGGTCATTCAGTTCATGAAAAAGCCTATGCCTGCCGGTGTTCCTGCTAAAACGACCCGCGCTATGTTAGGTTTGGAAGACAGTAAGATTGTACCCATCCTACGCGATCCAAATAAGGCTCAGGGCGAGTCAGTATTTTATTTTCCAGGTTGTGGTTCAGAACGCTTATTCAGTCAGGTAGGACTAGCCACTTTGGCCATGTTGTATGATAGTGGTGCGACGACGGTATTACCGCCTGGCTATTTGTGTTGTGGCTACCCACAAAATGCTGGCGGCGATTTACAAAAAGGCGCAGAAATTTCCACTGAGAACCGCGTACTTTTCCATCGGGTTGCTAATGCGCTGAAATACCTGAATATCAAGACGGTGATTGTGTCTTGTGGAACTTGTATGGATCAGTTGCTTAAGTATGAGTTTGAGCGTATTTTTCCTGCTTGTCGTTTATTGGATATACACGAATACTTGTTGGAAAAAGGGTTAAAACTGGACGGTGCGAGTGGTGTGCAGTATATGTACCATGACCCTTGCCACACGCCAATAAAGCATTATACGCCTATCAACGTGGTGTCTGAGTTGACAGGCAAGCCCGTTGTATTAACGGAGCGTTGTTGTGGTGAGGCGGGTACCTTTGCGGTGAGTCGCCCAGATATTGCTAGCCAGCTCCGTTTTCGCAAGGAAGAAAGTCTGCGTGCCGGTATTCGAGAGCTAACAGGCAAGGATAAGGCTGAAAATGGTAATGTTAAGCTGCTGACAGCTTGCCCGGCCTGTCAGCAAGGTTTGTCCCGTTATGTGGAAGATACGGGTCTGCAAACCGATTATATTGTGGTGGAATTGGCGAATGATTTATTAGGCGAAGCTTGGCAACAGCAATTCGTACAAAAAGCAACACATGGCGGGATTGAGAAAGTGTTGTTGTAAGGGTGTGGATTTCTTCCCTCTTTGGTGACTGAATTTACCAAGGAGGGAGCACAGTAAAACTAGGAGGAGTGAGTATGAGTTATACCTATCCGTATGAGGATGCTGCTTTTTTATTGCAGCACGTGCTTGATTTTGATGCTTTGTGTGAACAGGCGGATTTAGCCGATGTTAATACCGAGCTGGCTTTAAACGTGCTGGAAGAAGCAGGCAAATTGGGCTCTGAAGTATTAGCACCCTTGAATCGCGTGGGAGATTTGCAAGGGGCGCAGCTTGGAGATCAGGGTGTGGAAGCATCGCCAGGATTCAAGGATGCTTATCAGCAATTTGCCGAAGGCGGTTGGATGTCTTTATCAGTGGCAGAACAGTACGGCGGACAGAATTTGCCTAGTGTGCTAGCCACTGCTGTGAATGAGATTTGGCAATCCGCTAATTTAGCCTTCGCGCTCTGTCCTTTGCTGACCCAAGGTGCTATCAGTGCGATTGCACATCATGCTAGTGCTGAGTTAAAAGAAACTTACCTGCCTAAAATGGCGAGTGGTGAGTGGAGTGGCACCATGAATCTGACCGAGTCAGATGCGGGGTCAGATTTGGCAGCAGTAAAAACACGCGCTGTACCAGATGGTAAGCATTACCGTCTTTCTGGGCAAAAAATCTTTATTACTTGGGGCGATCATCAGATGACAGAAAATATTGTGCATCTGGTTTTGGCGCGCCTGCCGGATGCCCCAGCAGGTGTTAAAGGTATTTCTCTCTTTATTGTGCCTAAGTTCTTGTTGGATGCGGAGGGCAATCCTGCCGAGCGTAATGGCGTGCAATGCTTATCGCTGGAACACAAGTTGGGTATTCATGCGAGTCCAACCTGTGTGATGGAATTTAAGGACGCAGTGGGCTATCTGGTCGGTGAAGCGCATCGTGGTTTGCCTTATATGTTCACAATGATGAATCATGCACGTCAGGCAGTGGGTGTACAAGGCTTGGCAGTTTCTGCGCGAGCTTATCAGCAGGCTGTGCCTTATGCCAAAGAGCGTTTACAAGGCACACGTAAGGATGGTTCACGTATTCCGATTATTCAGTTTCCTGATGTAAGACGCATGCTAATGACCATGAAAGCTGCTACTGAGGCTATGCGTGCTCTGGCTTTGGCTGCTTCAGCCGAGGCTGATTGGGCGCAATGTGCTAAAACTGATACGGATCGTCAAAAGCATTTTGCTCGTTTGGAGCTGTTTACTCCGATTGTTAAAGGCTGGTTGACTGAATTGGGGCAAGAAATGACCTCGCTGAATATTCAGGTACACGGCGGTATGGGTTTTATAGAGGAAACAGGAGCAGCTCAGCATTACCGTGATGCACGTATCCTACCCATCTATGAAGGTACGAATGGCATTCAAGCTTTGGATTTAGTCGGGCGTAAAACCTTAATGGATCAAGGTGCGGCCATGAAAGCCTTATTGGAAGATATTCAAGCGACTGTCAATGATTTGAAGATGGCTAATTATAGCGATCCGAGCGTGACAGAGCAGTTGACGCAGGCTTTGGCAGCGGCGTGGCAGGCTGTACAATTCTTATTGGAGCATTCCGCTACTAATAAAGATTTGCCCGGTGCGATAAGCTTTAACTTTTTGATGTTAATGGGTTATTTGTCTGGTGGTTGGCTAATGGCTAAGGCTGGCTTGCAGGCTAAGCGTTTGCTGGATGCGAACGAGGGCGATGCTCATTTTTATCAAAACAAGATGATTAGCGCCCGTTTTTATGCAGAGCATTTATTGCCACGTACGCAAGCGTGTTTGGGCAGTATTCTGGCAGGTACAGATAGCATGATGGCACTGGCTGAGGACAATTTTTAGGAGTGAATGATGAGCAAGGAAGTCAAATTAGGTGAGAGTGCCAGCTTAACCCGTTCTTTTAGCGAGCAGGATGTACAGTTGTATGCCGATTTATCGGGTGACCATAATCCGGTTCATCTTGATGCTGATTTTGCAGCGGCGACGCAGTTTGGGCAGCGTATTGTACACGGCATGCTAGTCGGTAGTTTGTTTACCGCTTTGCTGGGTGAGGAGTTACCCGGGCGCGGGTCGATTTATATGACCCAAAATCTCACTTTTAAAGCGCCAGTCTATCTGGATCAAGTAGTCACTGCCAAGGTGGAAGTGACGGCTATCCACGAAAAACGCCCCATAGTGACACTGGCAACGACTGTGGTCGATCAGGACGGCAAGACCTTGGTACAGGGTGAGGCCATCATGTATGTGCCTTGGTTGAAAAAGGACTGAGCTAAGTCGTCAGTTTTTCCCTTTCTTGATCTTGTCAGCTGTGGTTGTGCCTATTCCTGACAAGATCAAGACTATTCTCTATTTATTCAAAGCATTTTGCACTGTATTGCTAGACTTCCAAATGCGGTACTTGACCTGCATATCAGCGGGGGCGTAAACCACTACGGGTAAACGGCTATTGTAGCGTAGCAGGCCAATATTGAGATGAGCGGGGATAAACTCATTGTGTTTCTGATTATCGGGGCAGGCCATTAAAGTGTTGGCTGGTTGACCAACGCCTTGAACCACATAATAAGGATAGCCCCAGCCTTGCAGGTCGTGTTCGCGTAATTCGGCGGAGAAAAAGGTGTGATTGCAGTCCACTTGTAACACCTTGCCGATGATGAGCTCTACTTTGGCAGTATCTTCGTTTGGCAAAGGCGGCAGGTAAATAGCATAGCGCCTGTGACCTTGCTTTGGTTTGGGGTAAGGGGCAAATTTTTCCAAAGCTTGTTTGGGATCAGGGTGCTCTTGCGCTGCGGCAGGTAGGGCTAAGCTGACTGCTAAAGTGATGAGTAAGGTTTTGAGCCAAAATTTGTTTGCCATACGAAAACTCCTATGATGTTTGAGAGAGGATTAGACTGGCGGGGGGAAGGCATAGTTCCGTAGTTCCGGGATGTAATGTGTTTTACATAAAAGCTTTTGCAGAGTCTGCTAGGTTGTTCCTAAACTCTCAAGCTGTTTGTGGATGCCTCTTTGCACGCTGCCCCAAAATTTATCTTTTGAAGGCCAATCTTCCAAAGCCTTCGTATTTTCTTGGGTAGCAACGGTTAAATGCCCTAAATTTTTATACCAATTCTCAGTATGACGCACTAGCACGGGTATCACTGGCACGCCTGCTTTCTCATGACGCTCCAAGGCTATCGGTAGTTCAACGCGACAACTATAACGTTCAGGATCAAGAAAGTCAGGGCTAACCAGTAAGACAATCATATCCGCATGACGCAGCTTTGGCAGGATTTGTTCATTCACCGGATCACCCGCTAACATGCGCTTATCGCTCCACACATCCAGCTCAATACCTTGTTTAAGCAAATCAGATTGAATCAAGCGTAGGTGTTTTTCCAGGGTGAGTTTATGTGAGTGGTCTACGCGCGAGTAGGAAATGAATAGCTTGATGTTTTTCTGCGGTTTGATCACATTAAGGCGGGAATGGGGGGCATGATCTTCTTCATTAAGGGGGGGGAGCTTTTCGAGTTCTGCTTGTTGACCTTGTTGCAGGAATTCTTGGTAACGTGGGTGTGGGCTGGTTTCTTTGACCAGTTTGCGTAGCACTTGTACTAAGGACATGGCTTGTTGTGCCCTGAGTTGAAATTGCAATTGCCCAGCATGGGAGGTCTCGCCATCAGGTTGGGTGTGTTGGCAGTTTAATAATACCTTGCCAAATTCAGTTTCACAGAAAATACCCATTCGCCATGCTTCACTGTCGTAGGTTTCGCCTAAGCGTAAAATCAGGCGTTCAATAATGCTGCGGTGCAGAAAAGGATATTCTATCACCAGCCGCCAATCGTCGGCTTGGTGAGTCCATGCTGCTTCGATTTTGCTTTTTTGGGGAAGTAAAGCGGGAATAATAAACTCGCGTTCGGCGAAGGACGTGCCTGAAAGATAATTTTCCCAATAATGTGGTTCATAACAGATACCACAGTTGCGCATGAAGTTGAGGTAAATTTGGCACTCTACAGCATCGGCTTCTGGCCAAATAAAGCTTGTGAAATGACCGTCGAATCGACCGTGTTGATTTTGAATAGATTTGCGGCAGCCTTTGGGGGCAAATACGCGATATACCGCAGTAATTATCCAGTTTTGATCAAGAATAATCTGATCTTGGAATGCGTCACGGTGATAGAATAATACGCCGGTGTTGTGTAGATACTTTACAAACCATGCAGGATCGCTAACACCCGCTTGCACGCAAAGCTGTTCGAAGTGGGCGAAAGGCAAAGTTTCTTGCTTCAATTGCTTGAGTTGTGCCTGCACTTGCAGCCATGAATTAGGCAGCTCCAAGCAGATACGTGGTTTTAACTCCTCCAATATTGATTCAATTGCACCACGCAAGGCAGGCATGCCTTGATCTTTTTTGGCTGAGATTTTTACTTCTTGGCGGATTTGCGCCACTCCGGGCATGTCGGCTGTTAATTGAGGTGGTCTGGTCGGTAACTGATCAGCGCGGTCAATTTGATTTTTGACCAGAATAATCGGGCTGTTTTTGCCTAAATCGTGAATTAATTCTAGCCAGTAACTGACGGGGTGTTGGGCTTCATCGGGGTGTTCTTCGGTTGCTTCTGCCCACACTAATAGATACAGGCAATCGTCTGAGAGAAATAAGCGATGGGTAGCGTGATAAATTTCCTGTCCGCCAAAATCCCACAGTTGCAGGGTAATGGGCTGCTCTTCTCCGTCTAAGGTCTGTTGGATTTCATCAAGCACAATGCCGTGAGTTTCTTCAAAAGCTTCATTGGGAGGTTGTTTGTGTTTCAGTGCATAAGCCAGCGTTGTTTTGCCAACCCGCCCATTGCCGATGAGTTGGACTTTGAATTGCTGTTGCTTGCTTGCACCTTCGGCTAGATCTAACCAATAGTTTCTGAGGCTTTCGAAGCAGTTATCGAAGACACTATTCCCCAGTATAACGGGAGGAATACCCGCAACAGGGTTGGCATACAAGCAAAGTGTTTGTAATTGACCTGACATGACTAAATCATAAATCGGTGCTAGGTCGTTAATTTGGTTATGATTACAGTCAAGTGTCTGCAACTGTGGCACGTGTCGTAAAGCGCTCAAGTCGCTGATTTGGTTATCGCTACAGTCAAGTGTCTGCAACTGAGGCACATGACGTAAAGCGCTCAAGTCGCTGATCTGGTTACCCAAGCAGTAAAGTGTCTGCAATTGCGGCACTTGACGCAAAGCGCTTAGATCACTGATCTGGTTACCCAAGCAGTTAAGTGCCTGCAACTGAGGCACGTGACGCAAAGCGCTCAGATCACTGATCTGGTTAGAGCTACAGTAAAGTGTCTGCAACTGTGGCACGTGTCGTAAAGCGCTCAGATCACTGATCTGGTTAGAGCTACAGTCAAGTGCCTGCAACTGAGGCACGTGGCGCAAAGCGCTCAGATCGCTGATCGGATTAGAGCTACAGTCAAGTGTCTGCAACTGAGGCACGTGACGCAAAGCGCTCAGATCACTGATCTGGTTACTCCAGCAGTAAAGTGCCTGCAATTGCGGTACATGACGTAAAGCGCTCAGATCACTGATCGGGTTAGAGCTACATTCAAGTGTCTGCAATTGAGGCACGTGGCGCAAAGCGCTCAGATCGCTGACTTGGTTTAAGTTACAGTTAAGTACCCGCAACTGCGGTAAATGTCGTAAACCACTCAGGTCACTGATTTGGTTATCATTGCAATCAAGTGTTTCCAGCCAGGTTAGATCAAATGCTTCTTCTGGTATCGTGTCCAACCCAAGCCCACTCAAGTCAAGCGCTGTCAAAGCTGAACGACTACGGTGACATTCTTCAATACGCTCCAGCGCAATATTTATTGGGGATTTTTTCATTAGTATCAGCGAGTCTAGCAAAGAACGGGAGCATAGATAGTAAGCAAAATAACCAGCATACTCAAACTACAAAGCGCTAACACCTAAGGTAAGCTTGTTGCTCCTATCCAGCCAGCACTACTAGCATCGTTATCATCCCTTAACAGATAAGTAAGCATGCTTAGTATTGTGAACTATAGCTCATACTTACTAGAATCAGGCGTTCCCTTTTTTGTGGTATTCGGTAAAAAATGGTTTGCATTAACTGCGGTTCTTTTCAGGTAGAGCGCAGTCGAGTCAGTGTGGCAAACCTAGAAATCTTGTACGAGATAGTCAATAACCTACGCAGTTGCTCTGAATGGAGTCCTTGTTTAAATGGGCTTCAAAAGCTGATTAATCGTCAAATAGGGCTGGATTGGATTTTGAAATTGGCTTGGCTCATTTGGCTATGCAGCTTAAATGATATTTGTCACGCCGATTGAGGTATAAAGTGCCTGTGAAAGTCAGGCTGAGCATGATAAGTGAGCCAATTATCACGCCAGACCAATGCCCCCAGCGCCAAAAAGGTTCTAGGTAAAAACCACCGATACTCGCACCCAAATAATACAAAACTAAATATAGTGATGACGCACTAGCACGGGCGTGTGGCGCATGCAGGCTGACCCAACTGCTGAGTACAGAGTGCGCTAGAAAAAAGCCAAAAGCATTGATTAAAAATCCACAAATAATGGCTATAAGGTCACCTGTTAGGCTTAGTAAAGAACCACCTGCCAGCAAACTAATGCCCAGTCCAATAGCAATAGGCTGTCGTAAACTTTGCGTGATTCGACCAGAAAGCATCGAAGCTAGTGTGCCACTCAAGTAGGTGAGAAATAATAAGCCGATAAAACGAGCCGGTAAATGATAAGGTGCTTCACTCAATACAAAGCTAATGTAGCTGTATTGGGTAATGAAAATCATAAAATTGCCACCACCAATTAAGTAAGCCACTAGCAACTCGGGGTTGCGTAAATGGCCGAACATGTCCTTGCTCATTTGAGCGGGCTTGAGTGGATGTGCTTGAAAGCCTTGTGAAGGGGGTAATAGCCAAGTAAATAAGCTCAAGCTGATGACACTGACAAGACCCATAATCATAAAAGCAGCTTGCCAGCCTAGCCAATCACCAGCAAAGCCACCTATGAGGCGTCCACTAATACCACCTAAAGTATTGGCAGCGATATAAAAGCCTACTGCTACACGCAAGGCTGCTGGACTAAACTCATCGGCCATGTAAGCAATTGCAATGGCAGGTAGACCTCCCAAACAAAGACCTTGTAAGGCACGTAAGCATAATAAGGAAGGATAATACTCTGCCCAAAACAGTGAAAAAGTTAGTAAGGTGACACCCAGCATACTGATTTGCATTAAACGACGTCTGCCAAGTGCATCCGACAGAGGACCATACAGCAATAGAGACAAGCCGAGAGTCAGGGTGCTTAGGGTAAAACTCCAGCTTGCTTGTAGCGTGGATAATTTGAAGTAGCTTGCTATCATCGGTAGCAAGGGCTGAGTTACATAAACATTGGAAAAGATCATGAACGAACCGAGACAGAGCGCTAATGTTGCCCGCCAAAAGACGCGGCTGCCTGCTTCAATCATGTTATTTCCCAGCTAACTTTAAAAAGTAACGATACTGTGAAAGGTATTAGGCTACAAGAGGGGAACTTAAAGCGCTGCCTTAATAAGGTTGGACGATCTTATGAAGTTAGTACAGTTACAGTACTGGCTTTTACACGGGCTGCATTAGGAAATGACGACGGACAGTATCAGACTGGCATGCGCTACTGGCTAATCGATTAGTCGAGTGCTTGGAGGATGGCTCTCTGCCTTATCAGGATGATGAACGCTTAAAGTCTCCTGCTGAACTGCCCTATGTCAATGTTGTGGTGGAAGAAGCACCCAGCGTATTGAATCCGCAGCGGCTGCGTTTTGGCAGTGTTTTTCGGGATATATCGCGGCAAGGGCGTAAGTTTGGTATTGGGCTGACCGTAGGTAGTCAGCCAACAAGTCAGCGAGATTGATGTCGGAGCGCTAACACAGATTAATACTGAGCTTACAATGGCTTTAGGTAATGAGAATGAGCGACGGGAAGCTATATGCAATGCTTCCTGTGATTTAATGGGGTTTGAGCGTGAATTACAAGTCATGGGCAAAGGCTAGGTTATTGTGACGGCTTCTTATAAAGATGTGCCTTTACCGGTTCAGGTGCCGGAATTTGATCTGCTTGAATAATTTGCTATTAAAGAACACTATCTACTTGAACAAAAAAGTCACTAAAACAGACCTAACCCAGTAGTAGCTTGTAAAAACCACACTCCGATTTCTTCAATTTAGAGTATCAGCATTAGTATGCCCACAAAGGACAATGATTTTGTAGAAGGCGATTATTCCGCTAGTTTACTTGGCACAATCAGTTCGCACTTGGAAGGACTTCAGGGCTTTGATGTAATGGCTCTCGAATTAATCCAGAATGCAGATGATGCAGGGGCCAAAATCGTTTGCTTTGACGTTACCGATGATGGCTTAAGCGTGTACAACAATGATAGCTTTTCATACTGCAAACATCTTGAAAAGCCAATTTGTCCTTTAGAAAAGGCCTGTGACTTCCATAGCATTGTTAAGGTAGCTAGCGGCGAAAAGCAAGCGAAGCCTGACAATATCGGGCGATTTGGAATAGGTTTTGTATCGACTTATCAAATCACAGACTACCCAAAGATCGAGTCATCTGGAATCATCGTCCAGCTCCATCCCGAGACTGGGAAGTGGCGAAAAAGAGCCAGTCCGATCGAAAAAACAGGTACTCATTTCTTTTTGCCATGGGCGCGAGACAGTAACTCCAGAGTGCGTTCAGGACTCAGGGTATCTCACGTTATTGATGAGCACATTGAACAGTTAAAATGCGACTTCCAGAAAGTGCTCAAGAAGAGCCTGCTATTTCTGAGGCATATAGAAGCAGCAGAAATAGAAGTTAATGGTCAACTGCTGTTTGGTTGTAAACTTTCGAGACAGAGCGGTGACAGAATACGAGCATCCTATTACCCCCAGCAACACCAAGAAGTATGGTACCTCATGAGAGGTTCTATACGGGATAAGTTGCATAAGCTCCACGTTAAATTCCCAAAACTGGCAACACTACATCGAAATCCAAATCTGACTATTGCTTTACGACTGGAACCAAAGCCATTAGCTAACGGAACCTTGTACGCTTATCTGCCAACCGAACAAAGCTCAGGTATACCAGCTCATATCAACGCGGACTTTTTTCCAGAATCAGACCGAAAAGCCATTATTTTAAATGGGAACCAACATCAACAAGCCTGGAATGAGCAACTAATCCGTACAGCTGCTACTGTAATCTCAAAGCACACAACAGAACTCATACGCTTGATCGGTGTGAAGAATCTCTGGTTCCTGATCGACAAAGCACATAAGGCACACAACGACAAAAATATCTATGAGGTATTCAGTGAGTATTGGAAGCAATTTCTAAGCCACTGTTCCAACCTGAAAATTGCAGCAAACACTGTCAACGAACTCTGTTTACCCAGTGAGCTATTGTTACCTGATAAGAAGACTACAGAAAGACAGTCGAAAGCGTTGCAAACTATTGGATGTAAAATCCTATCGGAAGAACTGGCACCTTATTGGACAGTCCTGCAACAGTTCGGAGCACGAACGCTCAGTATCAAGCTGTTAGCTATGATGATGCAAGCGCATTTTGCTTCACCAACCAGATCTACACATATCCTAACTGAAGAAACAATTTCAACTATCTACAAACCATTGGCAGAAGTAGCCAACCGGCTCATGGAACAAAGTAAAACACTGCCTGAAGAGTTGCGAGAAATACCTTTCTTAGTCACTGATGATAATCGGTCTGCCAGCCTGAAAGATGCGTTTATCTATCAGGGAAATATTAGCTCTGAAGACATTCTGATAAATTTCAACACACTGAAATTAACAGGGGTGTTTCTTGGAAAACTACCAAATCTCAAAAAATTTGCCAAAACCCTGTCATTAGATGATTTGCTTGACCCTATCAATGAACTTTCTGAAATTAAGCCTGAAAGCTTTTACAGGGTACTTTACGAAATAGATAAAGCTTCTCGAAGTAGCAATGACACTTATCGACGGCTACATGCCAGCGCAATATGGATCAGTGGAGACTATCGATACCCAGGTGATAACATACTCATTCCCGGAGGTTTTGAAGACCCAACTGGGCAAGCCCGCCTACTAAACACTCAATATTTTGACGATGAAGTGATTGAGTTTGTCCGAGATAAAATCGGTATCAAAACTCAGGAGCTTGATACCTATATTTGCGAGGTACTGCCAACCATTTTCTCTGATAATGGGCCCAGTGATCCAGACACCTACCAAGCGTTGATCACTGAATTGGCTAAACATCAGAGAATTTTTGATACCCCTGAAACAGCAAAAGTTTTACGATCACTAAAGATTATTCCAACTCAGGACGGTGGATGGGCGCAGCCTGGAGCTGTTTATTTTAAATCAGACGAATTGATCGGGTTTCTGGGTAACAACAAGGCATTATGGTTTGATCCAGACCGTGTGCCACCGGGGACTCCGAGTGAAAATTTCATAAATAATTTGGGGGTTCTAGAACAACCAAGACCACGTGACCTTGTAGCAAGGCTGGCCAGTATTGCAGCGAACGGTACGCCTACTAAAGCTAATATAGCTAAAAGTGCAGAGGTTTTTTATTGGCTGTATGATAACTACGACCCTGAAAAACCAGAATATGTAACTTCGCTTAAAGAACTGGAGAGAATAAGGTGTTTTCCAGCACGAAAAGATGATGAGTCGTGGTACCACGCTCATGATTTATATGCCCCCTTCCGTGCCGAAGGTTTTGAATCTCAGGCAAAAATACTATCATACCCTATCAAAAGAGGGCTTAAAGCAGAAACTTTAAAAAAATTTGGCATCAATATAAACCCAGAAACACAGTTGGTTATCGACCATCTAGTTCAGTGTATCGAAAACGAGTTAGAGCCTCACGTTACTACATACCAAATTCTAAATGAAAGAGCCAACAATGAGAGAGATAAAATTAGCCATCACCTTGCTGACTTACCGTGTGTGTACATAAAAAATAAGAGGGTCTTCTTCAAGAAGAATCAACTTTATTGGGTAGATCCGAAACTTGGTAAATATGCTGCAAAAATTCCTGAGGCATTAAGTAGTTTTAGGCCGCTATTCAATGCTATCGGCGTCAAGGATCAACCAGAAACTAGCGACTATATCGAAATTTTATGTGATGTTATTAAAAACAGAACACCACTCGGTGAACTCGAACCTGGATCAAAGCCAGTCTACTGCACATGTCTGAAACACATTGCTGAATACACAGATGGTGAGATAGACCTTTCTATTCTGAACAGCCTGACACAACTCCCGGTCGTACTGGCTATCAACAAAAAACTTGTCTACCCGCAGGATACCCTACTCATTGATAGTCCCTGGCATGCTGAATTGTTTCTGGAAGAAGTAAGGAATACTTTTTGCGATTTCTCCCCAAGCTTACACCCGATACTTGAGCATATCGGTGTTCTGAAACTTTCAGAGGCAGTCAGTACTCGCTTGGGAGATACCTCAGGGAACCAACAGACCGAAAAAGCCACTGGAGAAGTACTGAAAAATAAACAAGCCTTAGTGCTTCGAATGTTTGATGACAAATATACTCAGAGTACACTGAAATCTGCGATAGATAATCTGAATTGCTTTAGCTTTGAGTGGCTAACTGTAGTAGCAGAAATTCACACGATTGACGTGACTTCTCCCCCTTCAAAAAGAAAAGCTTATTTTGATAAAGATTCCAACAGATTGTTTATTAAACGCCCTTTCGAGACTGTTCACTGGGTGGATGTATTTACCGCATTATTCCATGCGCTTATCCCAACCAGTGGTACCACAGAAATATCAAAAACAGCTCTAAGCCTTAGTCCACTAATGCACCCGAGCATATCCTTGCAGGATGCACACGCCCAATTGAATAGCGCCGGTATTGCACAGATCAGAGTGAGCGGATCAGATCAAGAAGCCCTTTCCGAAGACATTGATCTGTTTGGCAATGCGGATGAGCTAGATATGTCTGAAGATGAGCTGTCAGATCACCAACACGACGAAAATGCAGATTCTAGCGCGACTTCCGACGGTTTTAATAGTGAGATACCAGAAAGTACTGCCAATACTACAGATAGCCAGCAACCTGAACACTCCGGAGTGGATAATCAGCGGCACCCCAACTCTTACTCAGGAGAAGGAGTAAATCATTCTGGAAATTCCAGCAGTAATACCTCCGCTAATGCAGGCACTCACAACTGGGATCAATACAACGCAGATAATCCTGAGATAGCACGACAGTCTATTAAGTCACGACTAGACCACAACTGGGATCAATACAACGCAGATAATCCTGAGAGGGAAAGAGGTGATTCAGGGACATCCGGTAATGAACACCAGGGATTATCCCACCATTCAGGATCAAAGGCCCCATCTTCCAACACACACAGAACTCCACACAAACGCAAACGAACCACCGGAGAAACACGCAGGCAAAGAAACCAACGGTTTGTGACTTACCTCCTCCCTGATTCAGAAGTGGAAAGTCGGGGAGAGAAATCTGAAGCGGTGCGGCAGCATAATATGGCTGTTGAGGAGCTTGCTAGAGATGCTGTATGTATTTACGAAGCGGAACGTGGACGACTAGCTGAGCAGATGAGTCAAGCACAACCCGGTTATGACATCAAAAGTATTGAGGAATCGGGTAAAGAACGATTTATTGAAGTTAAGGGGATTGCTGGCGAATGGAACCAAACGGGTGTTGGTCTTTCTTCATTTCAGTTTGGACAAGCAAATCATCATGGTGATCAATATTGGCTCTACGTCGTTGAGCATGTCGCGACTCAAAATCGAAACATAAAAATTCACCCAATCCAAAACCCGGCACAACGGGTCAGTAGCTTTATGTTTGATCATGGCTGGAAAGATGTGGCGATAAGAGAAAAGGCCCAACCGCAGCAACCGTTTGTTGAAGGAGCAAGGGTTAAAGCTAAGGGCTGGGGAGTAGGTTATGTGCGCAAAGTCGAATGGCATGGTACTAAAAAATCCATGATTATTGATTTTGATAACCGGGGCGAACGACGCGTTACTTATCGACATAGAGAAATAACTATCGTTGATGAAGATGATGAACCTATCGACGACACGTTTGCTGTCTGACAATGCAGTAGACAGTAACCGACTGTTACCTGTATAAAAGACAGTCAACCCCACAATCATGGATTCGAATTCTTATATGGCGGGCGAACGTAAGGGCAAAACTTATGAAGTGATAGTCTATATCGTGCTCAAAAAACTGGGTCGAGTAGACCAGAGGAACCTTCCCTCTGGTGTATTAGACAAGACTTAATCTGACGCGATGCTCGACTATCACAAATGATTGAAATGGCATGAAGCGACCTTATGCTTTTGTTAACGGAACAAAACGACAAGGACGACGACATGCCACTCGAAGAGTTTATCATACGGATCTATTGTTGGGTTGATGATCATCTGGCGCGTGTACCTCTACAACACCCGCTGCGGCGGCGAGGCTTTAGCCCCCAATTATCCGATGCTGAGGTGATAA
>PDWJ01000560.1_pt1 | contig 53903 bp, 53 predicted proteins | sample 1430881 | NCBI WGS metagenome assembly PDWJ01 (sample SAMN01162460, study PRJNA174530) | Oral metagenome, whole genome shotgun sequencing project. | biome: Marine environment; feature: Marine mammal; material: Swab sample of the gingival sulcus; isolation source: swab sample of gingival sulcus...
GAAGAAATTAGAAGATTTTATTTGTCAATTCTTTGTGTCAACTTGCTTTCCAGGAATATCTCTCAGAAGAGCATTTTGATTTTCTGAGGAAACTCTATAATAATGAACGTCCACATAGTAGCTTGGATGGGAAGACACCTGCTCAAATGTATTTTGACGAACAATTTTTCAAGAAGGAGAATTTTTCAAATAATATTGCTACTCATAAGGAGCAATATAGGGAGAAGTTTTACACCTTAAAAAAATTATTTTTTGTCTTGACGAAGGGGACCACTTTATTATCGTTTTTATACTTTGATTCCAAGCTGCTGAGTGACCTTAGGGTCGGCCAAATGGTAGGCCCGGATGATTTTCAGATTGAGTTTTTTGAATGTCAACAATTCCCTGGCCAAGTCGGTACCCGCCTTTTCCGATAAAAATTGCCGGACTTTTGAAAAACCGTGGCCGATACATCAAGATTGCCGTTGAAAGTGAAAGATCGAAAAGCAGCGGAGTTACCATGTCATCGAAACCGGTATTCGTGCGGTGTATGAAATCAACGGCGGAATGAACGGAATAATAATTGGCTCCGCGTGTTTTACCGAGCCTTTTGGTGGGGCTGCTTGTCGGCGGGCGAAGGCTTTTTCATCGGCATGCGCGGCATACGCCGGTTCGGGGTGACCCACAAATAGTCGGCCCAGTCGCTTTCGGCTTCACCGCCGACGGCGGCCAGGTAGACGGTTTTGAAAGGAACCGGGTTGCGGGCAAAGGCCCGGTCGGGAATCCCGAATTTGCGAATGATGTGGCCGTTGCCCACCAGGACGATCATTTTCCCGGTTCCCAGATGGTCAGCCACCTCGGCGGCCATGGCATCTTCCCAGGCGCACTGGGCTTGGTAGAAGAAATCGAAATTGCTCCTGCCGCCAAAGGCATGCATTTTATAAATGCCCTTGATGTAGCTGCGGTGGTCGGCCACCGAGGTGTCGATCGTTGCGGGCAGATGTCCAGCGTCTTTCGTCGACAGGCTGGCGATGCCACCCACCCGAATTTTGGCGGGAATGTGGAAGGGCACATTCAAGGCCAGGATTCGAATTTCCTTTTCTTTTGCATATTCCAGGATATCGCGATACAAATCGAAATTGAAGCCCCAGTTGGCATACCAATGGGTCTGCCGTAAAAAAGCGGCTTCATCCAGATCTCCGGAAACCCATTGGTCCAGTACCGGCTGATAGGTGTGGTCGAACATCTCCATGCCGATGCAAAGATCCGGTGATGCCTGCCAAAGGGCCTGAATAATTTCCAATTGGATGTCGTGATGGGAGGGATTGGTGTGGCTCTCGCCGATGTAAACCACCCGGGCTTGAGACAAGTGGTCCATCAACCGGCTGCGCGTGATGACCGAAGCCGATCCGGTATCCAAAATGGTGTTTTCGATTAGCGGCTCGGTATGATGTTTAATGGAGAGCGTTTTGGTTGACACGGCGCACCCTCCAACCGTCAGGATGGCAGATAAAAACAGTGCCGTCACCAAAGCCGGGTAAGGTTTTTCATATTGTTGACGGTGTCTGATGTCGAAACCCATCGTCGGTTTCCTTGACCGGAGGACGAATCAGTGAATCCGCAAATGAAAGAAAGATTCAAAAGCGATCTGCTTTTCCGCAAGGCATTCATCCCCTGGTACGATACGGAGCCGGTCATGCTCCTGACCCTGGTTTTTGCCGTGGGTGTTCTGCTGTTCAGCATTACCGGTATCGCCGCCGGTCTGGATACCCCCCACTACCATGGATTCATCTGGGTCCCCTGTCTGCTGGGCGGGTTGGCCCTGATCGTCACGATCTCGGTCCTCATTCGTTTGGCCAGGCGGGATGACAATCCCTCTTCGTGAGCAGTCTTAACCTACCGGTCCTTTTTTAAAAAGTTTTTGTAGCTCATTGAGCGATAGCTGTCGGAGCCTATATATTTCAAAATGTTCAGCATTTCCTTCGCTTCAATATAGCCCGGCCGGCCGCCGATCTTGTCTCCTTTTTCAGAGATGAACCAGGTGCTGGGCAGCCCGCGCACATTGTACTTGGCGGCGATATCCTGCTGTTTGTCCGAATTGACGCTGACCGGAATGAAATTGCGGTTTACATAGGCCACGACCGTCGGGTCGCGAAAGGTTTTTTTTTCCATTTTACGGCAGTAACCGCACCAGTCCGCGTTGAACACCAGAAATATCTTTTTTCCCTCGGCTTTGCTCCGCTGCCGGCCTTCGGCATAGGACAGCCATTGAATCCCACCGCTATCGGACTTCGCGAAGGCGGGGAAGATGTCCACCACCAGAACGGTAACCATCAGGACCAATCCTGTGAATGCCAGCAAATTCCATTTATTTCTCATTTTTTTTCCTATGCACCGATCAGATTTAGTTTATTGGTCACCAGCAGCAGACCGATGACCAGTAGCAGAACGCCGGAAGCGATATGGATATACCGGATCGACCAGGATGCTTTTTTGACGAAAGTAAGCAACGAGCTGATAAAGACAGACAGAATCAAAAAAGGTATTGCCAGGCCCAACGCATATACGATGAGCAGGCCGATTCCGTTGGCCACGGTTTCCTGATGGCTCGCCACGATCAGAATCGATCCCAAAAGCGGCCCGATGCAGGGACTCCACCCTGCACCAAATGCCATACCCACGAAGAATGTCCCCATAAAATGAAGCGGCTTGTTGCGCATCTGCAATCGACGTTCGAAGTCCAGTGCCCGGATGCGCAGCAGTCCGGTCATGTGGATACCGAAGAGGATGATCAGGCAGCCCCCGATGATTCGGATCCAGTCCCGATACTTGAAAATGGTTCCTCCGATGAAGGATGCCGTGGCCCCCATGAGAATGAAGACCACCGAAAAACCCAGTACGTAACTCACCGTCGAAAGAATCACCCGGGTGCGAATGTGGGTGCTTTGGGTATCGGTCAGTTCGTCTAAGGAAAAACCGGTAATAAACGTAAAGTAAGCCGGTATCAACGGCAGGATGCAGGGTGAGAAAAAGGAGAGCAGGCCTGCAATAAACGCTGCGGAATAGGAGATCGATTCGGTGAACATGGATGCGGTCAACTCCCGGTTTCCTGGGAATGGAGATAAAATTTCCTTATATTATGTCATCGATAGCGGCCGTTGCCTTTTCGGGCGAAGCGGCAGCGGGCAGATCGTTACACGTAATAAAGATTATAAGCACACGAACCCGAATGGGCAAGGCCCCCCCAATAAGACCCGCGCAATAATGGGTTCACACAGCCGGGTGTTGCGGCTTGCTTCCCAACGATCAAAAACGGCCGCGGGCAAAGTTTTCGATCATGGCTTCGCCCAGTTCCCTGGAGCGGTTGGTGGCCGTTTCCACGGCGTCGATCAGTGCGGTCCGCAGCCCACCTTTTTCCAGGGTGTGCAAGCCGGCGATGGTCGTACCACCCGGCGATGTGACCGCGTCTTTCAATTCGCCGGGGTGAGATTGGGTTTCAAGAAGCAGTTTGGCGGCCCCCAGGATGGTCTGGGACGCCAGGATTCGGGCGTCCTTGCGGGACAGGCCCATCTTGACGCCGCCATCGGCCAGTGCATCCACGATCATGAATATATAGGCCGGGCCGCTGCCGGAAAGTCCGGTGATGGCGTCCATCAGGTCGTTTTCTTTCAGGAAAATGGATTTTCCCACCGAATCGAAGATGGCCATGGCCAGTTGGATGTCTTCCTGGGTGGCCTGACCGCCCGCGGCAACCGCCGTGGCCCCTTCCTTGACCGCCACGGCCACATTCGGCATCACCCGGATCAGACGTAAATCCTTGTTCAGCAGGGATTCAATGGCGGCCATGGGAACGCCGGCGGCAATGGAGATAACCAGTTTGTTCATATCCAGATGATCGGCGGTCTCTTTTAGAACGGCAGACATGATCTGTGGTTTGATGGCATAGATGATGATTTCGGCGGCGTTCACCACGGCGATATTGTCTGTGGTGGTCTGAATATCGAATTTTTCCCGGATGATTTCCAATTGCCGTTCGCTGGCATCGGAGCAGATGATGTTGCAAGCCTGGGCCGCACCGGAACCGATAAGGCCGTCAATGAGGGCCTGCCCCATGTTCCCGGTCCCGATCATGCCTATTTTTTTGTTGTTTAGCATGGCTTGTTCTCCTTTGGTTGACGCTGTCGTGTAAGCCGTTCGCAGGGCACCGCATCCGCTTTGCCGGGTGCTTGAAGCATTCCCAATCCATCTGTGTTCCCGAAGCCGCACATCTGCGGCACCCTGGTATACGCTTACCGGCTGTGCGTTACAGGGACTTGGCTGTTTGGACCCCGTGAACAGGTGCTTTCCACCTATGGGCTGTGCGGCATGGTGTCAAGTGAAAGTTACAGATTCGTAAAAAGTTTCTCCAGGCCGGGCAGAGTCCAGAGTCACACATCCGACCGAAGAAAACCGGCCTGCATGTTCATGGCACGCGGCAAAATTCGATTCCCCTTCCACCGGATTTTCCCTTCGGCGTCTTCCAAACCCATGAAAAACCTTGACTTATCTGAGGAAAAGGTCGTATTTTTTTTCATATTGTAGCATTTGTGTCGAAACTCTTGATCTCGACCCAAATTTCCTATTTCTGGACAGACACGATTGATGAGACCTGAGCAAAGAGGATATTGATTTTATGTATATCGTTGGATATTTTCTGATGTCAGCCGCCAAGGTGATGGACATTGTGCTGATGTTTTTCATGTGGATCGTCATCGCCCGGGCCGTGTTGTCCTGGGTCAGCCCCGATCCGTACAATCCCATTGTCCGCTTCATCAACAATGTTACCGAGCCGGTGCTTTACCCGATTCGGTCAAAGCTGCCCATCAATTATGGCGGGATCGATTTTTCTCCGCTCATCGTTCTTCTCGCGGTCATATTCTTAAAAACATTTGTCGTGAACAGCCTTTTGCGAATGGCTGTTTCACTCATTTAACGATTGCCAACAACAGGAACGCTGCCATGAAAATAACACCGCTGGACATTCAGCAGCAGCAATTTCAGGTCCGATTCCGGGGGTTCGATGTCCGTGAAGTGGACCGGTTTCTGGAACAGGCCGCCGACGCGTTTTCCGCCATGCAGGACCTCAACAAACGCCAGGAGGAGGATATCCGCCGGCTGAAGCTGGAAAAAAAGGGCTATAAGGAGCGCGAAGAGACCTTCAAACGCGCCATGCTCAATTCCCAGAAAGTCCTGGAGCAAATGAAGGACAATGCCCGCAAATCGGCCGAGATCATCATCGCCGACGCAGAAGTCAAGGCGGAGAAAATTCTGAACCGCGCCCATAGCCGGCTTTCCCAGTTGCATGAGGATATCGCCGAACTCAAACGGCAGCGCGTCCAGATCGAGGTCCAGATTCGAGCCGTCATCGATGCCCATACCAAATTGCTGGAAATCGGCAAGGAGGGCATGGATGCACTGGATACCGAGGACACGAAAATCAAAGTGCTGAATCAATAGCGACGGTGCTTGTGGCTGTTGCGCTCCGGGGTGACGGGGGCGCTGCGCCGTTGCCGGATCCAACCATCGGGCCAATCGCCAAAAAATCGAGCAGGAGACTTTTATGGCCAAAATCGATGCTTTTTTTAAACTCATGCATGAGCAGAATGCCTCCGACCTTCACCTGCTTTCCGGACAGCCCCCGGCATTGCGTATCCATGGTGATATCGAACGGGTCAAGTACAAGGTATTGAACAACGACGACCTTCGCAAAATGCTTTATGAAATCACACCCGAAGACAAGGTCAAGCTCTTCGAGGAGTCCGGGGATGTAGACTTTGGCTACGAAATCCCCGGGCTGGCACGTTATCGGGCCAACTATTTTATGCAGAAGAATGGGATCGGGGCTGTTTTTCGTGAGATTCCCAGTTCCATCATGACCGCCGAACAACTGGGATTGCCACCGGTGATTTCCAAACTGGCATCCCTGCCCCGCGGACTGGTGATTGTGACCGGTCCTACCGGATCGGGAAAATCCACCACTCTGGCGGCGATCATCGACGTGGCCAACCGGACACGCGCCGACCATATCATCACCGTTGAAGACCCCATCGAATTCGTGCACAAAAGTCGTGGCTGCCTGGTGAATCACCGCGAGGTGGGGGTGCATACCAAATCCTTTTCCGCCGCGTTGCGCGGTGCCCTGCGTGAGGACCCGGATATCATTCTGGTGGGCGAGATGCGCGACCTGGAAACCATCTCTCTGGCCATCGAGGCCAGTGCCACCGGACACCTGGTATTCGGAACCCTGCACACCACCAGTGCTCCCAAAACCGTGGACCGTATCGTCGAAGTCTTTCCCGCCCAGGAACAGGCCCAGATTCGTTCCACGCTGGCCGATGGTATACGGGCCATCATTTCCCAGACATTGTTCAAGCGGATCGACCAAAAGGGACGGGTGCCGGCGCTGGAGATATTGATCGCCACCCCGGCAGTACGCAACCTGATCCGTGAATCCAAATCTCACCAGTTACCGTCAATGATGCAAACGGGTAAGAAATACGGTATGCAACTGCTCGATGATGCCATCATGGATCTTTACAACAAGGGGCGCATCAGTGCCGACGATGCATATACCAAGGCCAACGACAAAGGACGCTTCAGACCTTTGTTGAAATCTCCGCCGACGGATTTTACCGAAGCTTGATCCGGGACTCCGTATTCGTGCCATACTTCGCCCCTCAGTGGCTGGCTTGACCCTCGTTCAATGGACCAGAAGTAGAGGATGCCCATGAAAAAGCAGGAAGTCGATCATATCCTGACCCGCATGCTGGACTCCCACAGCAACGTTTCCGACCTCAACCTTACCGTTGGAAAGCCCCTTCAGGTGGAAAGTGCCGGCGAACTGGTGCCCGTAGAGATTAAACCGGACATCAAGGAACTGACACCGTTTCAGACGGAAATTTTCGCCATGAACCTGATCAATCAGGATCGCCGATTGACCGAATCCCTGATTCAAACCGGATCCTGCGATCTTTCTTACTCGTTGCCCGGTAAGGCTCGCTTCCGTGTAAACATTTTTTCACAAACGGGGCATTACTCCATCGTGTTAAGAAAACTGGAATCTAAAATTCCAACCATCCGGGATCTCAGCCTGCCAAACACCTTTTACAAAATTGCGAAGGATTTCAACGGCATCGTCTTCGTCACGGGAGCGACCGGTTCGGGCAAATCCACCTCTTTGGCCGCCATTTTGGAGGAGATCAACGAAGCCCGTTCCGTACATATCGTTACCTTGGAAGATCCCATCGAATATCAGCATCCCCACAAGAAGGCCACCTTCAACCAGCGGGAATTGGGGGCAGATTTCGACAGTTTTGCCAATGGGCTCAGGGCAGCCTTGCGTCAGGCACCGAAGGTCATCCTAGTGGGCGAGATGCGGGACCGGGAAACCGTGGAAATCGGCCTGAATGCCGCCGAAACCGGTCATTTGGTGTTGACGACCCTGCATACCGTGGATGCCGGGCAGACCATCAACCGTATCCTGGGTATGTTTCCCAACGAGGAAGAGAAGCAGGTCCGCATCCGGCTGGCCGATACCGTGCGTTGGATCGTCGGGCAAAGGCTCTTGCCCAAGATCGGGGGCGGACGCGTGGCCGCTTTCGAAATTCTGGGTACCAACCTGCGGGTCAAGGATGCCATTCTCAACGGTGAATCCGAGGGCAAGACCTTTTACGAGATCATGGAAGCCGGCCGGCCGTTTGGAATGACGACCTTCGACGATCATATTGTCGGCCTTTACGAACAGGGGTTGATCACCCAGGAAACCGCCATGGCGTATGCTTCCCACAAGGGTGTGGCCGGGCGAGGCATCGATCGCGTGAAAAGTGCCCGGGGTGAATCCACGACCGATATTGACAATCTGGAGATCGATCGCCAGTATGACCGGAGTTAGATCGTGCCCATCCGGAAATGCCCAATTTGCCTGTTTCCCGGCGGACACCACATCGGTTTTGTTTGTCGATTGAACGCTTACTTTCAAACAGTCGCCTGAACGGCGCCAAAGACAGGTTTGACAATCATGGAAATCATCTGTGAAAGCTGCCAGAGCCGGTTCAAGATTGCCGATGAGAAATTGCCCAAGGACAAGACCACATTCCTAAAATGTTCCAAATGCAAAAACCGTATCAAGGTTTCACCTTCCTCCGAGAATAAGGACGCGGCAGGGGCTCTGGAAGAGGATTTTTTCTCTTTCGATGAAGCGGACAGCGACCCTTATGATGCATCGGACAAACCGTTTGATTTTGTAGAAGAAGAAGGCAAGACAGCCCTTTTGTGTGAATTCGATCCCATGATCAAAAAGGCCATTACACCGGTGCTGGATGTCCTCGAATACCATACAACCGAGGTCAAAAGCAGCCGTGAGGCGCTCAAGACCATGCGCTATCACAGCTACGATCTCATCGTGGTAAACGAATACTTCGATGCCAAGAATCCGGACGCCAATGGCGTCCTGATCTACCTTGAGCGTTTGAACATGCTTGTGCGCCGGGAAATCTTTGTGGCCATGATTACCAAACGATTCAGAACCATGGACAACATGGTGGCCTTTCAGAAAAGCGTCAACATGATTATCAATGTGGACAATATCGCCGACTTCGATAAGATTTTGAGACGAGGGTTGGCCGATTATGGTATGTTTTATCAAATTTATAGGGAATACAAGAATTGATCGTTCCGTAAAAAGTCACCAGGCATGTCATTTCCGCGCAGGCGGGAATCTATAACTGTCTGATAAGACTATATCCCCAAAAACTGTTAATTGAATAGGCCCCTCACCATGCCGACTCCCGGAAAGTATACCTGCACCGACTACCGCCAGGAGATGATTCTGCTCGGACTGAGACGGCAGCTGTCGGATCCGAAGTTGACCGAAGCAGAAAGAGATCGCATCGCCCGCAAAATTCAGGAGCTGGAAGCGCAGATGGGAATGGATTGAATCGTGTCTGCCGATATCCACCATCTCGGGAAAGATCTATTTCTGATCGTTCTGGACCCGCCCATCAGCGGATTTCAAGACTTCATCGGCGCCTGGCTGGTACGGCAATCGGGGGCCGCCTGCCTGGTCGACGCAGGGCCGGCGGCCACAGCCGGTCAGCTCATTGAAGCCCTGACCAGCCTGGGCGTGCATGACTTGGATTATATCTGCCTGACCCATATCCACATGGACCATGCCGGGGCCGTCGGGCATCTGGCCCGCCACTTTGAAAACGCCCGGGTGGTCTGCCACCCCAGAGGCTCCACGCATCTTGTGGATCCGGAACGTTTGTGGCAGGCGACGGTGAAGACATTGGGGGATACCGGGCTCGCCTACGGGCGGATGCTGCCGGTGGATGTGGAACGGCTGGCTACGGATGTGCAGCTGAGGTCGGCACCGTTCAGGTTAATCGATACGCCCGGCCACTCACCCCACCATTTTGCCGTGGCCACCGACGCATACCTGTTTGCCGGTGAAGCCGGCGGTGTCTGCATGAGGCTTCCTTCGGGCGATACTTACCTGCGGCCGGCAACCCCCCCCCGATTTTTCCTGGATGTTTCGTTGGCCAGCCTGGATCGCCTGCTGACCGAGGATTGCAGCACCATCTGTTACGGGCATCTGGGCATGTACCAAAATGGCATGGAGCTGCTCACCCGGCACCGTGAGCAGCTGCTTTTCTGGCAGCGCATACTTGCCGATGAGGCCGACCGCGGCGGTATGGACAGGCAGGGATTCGAAATCCTATGGGTGGACCGGTTGCTTGCCGAGGATCCCTTGCTTCAGGGATTCGCGGAACTGCCTGACGGCGCAAAGGCGCGTGAGCGCTATTTCATGACCAATAGCGTCAAAGGGTTCGCCGGGTATCTCAACCCCAACGTGGCAAAAAAATGAAAAACTTATCGTTATTATTTGAAATAATAAACAAATTTTGCACCGCTGGAGTCAACGCATTTCCTCACTGATAATACGCAGTCCCTGCAGTGTGAGATCAGACTCCACCGCATCAATGGTTGCGGCCACATCCGCCATCAGCGGGGCCAGGCCCCCGGTTGCCAGAACCAGGGGCGTGTCCGACGATTCTGCTTTTATGCGTGTCACAATACCATCCACCAGACCGGCGTAACCGTAGATAATGCCGGATTTTATTCCGTCGATGGTATCTTTTCCGATCACTTTTTCCGGCGCTTCGAAAATTTCCACCCGCGGCAGCTTGGATGCCTCCCTGAACAGCGCTTCGGAAGCGATCATGATTCCCGGGCTGATGACACCGCCCAGGTATTCTCCCCGGCACGAGACCACATCAAACGTCGTGGCCGTGCCAAAGTCGATAATGATCAGGCTGCGGCCGTATTTACGATAGGCGGCCACGGAGTTGACGATGCGGTCCGCCCCTACTTCGGACGGGTTGTTCATGAGAATGGGCATGAGGGTATAAGAGCGTGCGTCGACCCAGCGCGGTGCATGGCCCAGGTATTTACGGCAGAAGGCGTCCAGGATGGTGACCATGGGGGGGACGACGCAGGAGATCACCGTTTGTCGGATATCCGCAGCATCAATACCACCGGTGGTAAACAGGCTGGTGACAATGACATTGAATTCATCTTCCGTGGTTTTACGTTCGGTCCGGATACGCCAGTCCATGACCAGTGTTTCATCGTTGTAGATTCCTATAACCGTATTGGTGTTGCCGACATCGATGACAAGCAGCATGATTTCCTTCCGTATAAAATGATTTGGCGTCCCGGTGGAGGTCATGGCATCCGATTTGTTAACGTGCGTGTTTGCCGACAGCGTTCCGGATATGGGCAATCTGACTGATTTTCGTGCCTTTCGCGGATGCGGTCACCGCCTCATGAATTCCTATATTCGATGATGGCATTGATGATGGTCAAGGTAGTCAGCGTTCGGGCGACATCATGAACGCGAACGATGTGGGCACCGTTCATGGCCGCGGCCGCAATGGTGGCCTGGGTTCCCTGGGCGACGATTTCACATAAAGGGTCCAGATCTTTATTTGATGGTTTTTTAAGTAGTTGCCTTATGAACATTTTGCGGGACGGGCCGATGAGCAAAGGCACGTCCAATGCATGGAAACGATCCATGCGGCGAAGGATCTCCAGATTATGGGCGATGGTTTTCCCGAAACCGATTCCCGGATCGGCGATGATTGACGATCGTGCAACGCCGTCCGTTGTGGCATGTGCGATGGCATCGGTCAAAAAGGTGAAGATATTCTCAATCAGGTTGTCGTAAACCGGCTCCACCTGCATGGTTTTGGGGATTCCCTGCATATGCATCAAAATCAGGGGCGCCTTACATTCGGCGGCCGTGGCAGCCATCTCCGGATCCATCCGCAAGGCACTGACATCGTTTATTATGGTGGCGCCGCTGGTCACTGCCTGACGGGCGACGGCGGCCTTGGTGGTATCGATGGAAATGGGCACGTCGACACGGCCGGTCAGCGCTTCGATGACCGGCAGGACCCGATCCGTTTCTTCGGAAGCGCTTACCGGTTCGGAAAATGGGCGTGTGGATTCACCGCCGATATCCAGTATGTCGGCTCCCTCCTCCACCAGCCGCAAGGCCTGGTCGACAGCCTGCTGTGATGAAAAAAAATGGCCGCCGTCCGAAAAGGAATCCGGGGTGACATTGACAATTCCCATGATCAAGGGGCGCTGGCCCAGTGTCAGGATCTGTGAACCGCAGGGTATGGTGTAGGTTTTCATGGCTCGCTCATCGGGTTGCTATGGTTGTTTTCTCCAGACAAACCTATTGTGAAGCGGATTCATCGTCGTCCCTCGTTGGTTGTGCGGGGTTCTCGTCTGCAGGAGACGGCTGATCCTTGATGGCTTCACCGTCTGCCGACGATTTTCCGTCATTGGTCTCCTTTTCAGATGCCTGGGGTCGCGCCGAGGCTTCTTCTTTGTCCGACGGCTTCTCGGGGAGTTGGATTTCGGGCCGTACTTCACGAATCAGTTCATCCAGCTCGCTTCCCAGAATGGTTTCTCTTTCTATCAACGCTTCGGCAAGCTTATGCAATACGTCCAGATGCTCGGTTAAAACGCTGCGTGCGCGTTCGTAGGTCCTTGTAATGAGGGCGTTGATTTCCGAATCGATTTTGCGAGCGGTCTCTTCGGAATAATCGCGATGCTGGGCAATTTCCCGTCCCAAGAAGACCTGCTCCTCATCTTTGGCAAAGGAAAGTGGTCCCAGCCCGCTCATTCCCCAACTGCGCACCATTTGCTGGGCCAGATCGGTGGCTTTTTTGATATCGTTGGAAGCGCCCGTACTGATACGGTCAAAAATAATCTCTTCGGCGACCCGCCCGCCAAAAGCAATCGCCAGCTCGGCCTCCAATTGGTCCTTGTATCGAAAATCACGCTCTTCGGGCAGAAACCAGGTTACGCCTGCGGCCCGTCCCCGGGGAATAATGGTGATTTTATTCACGGCATCGGTACCGGGAATGAATCTGGCCACCAGGGCATGGCCGCCTTCGTGATAGGCCGTGGTCAGACGGTCTTCCTCTTTAATCACCTTGGATTTTCGTTCAAGGCCCATATAAACCTTGTCTTTGGAATCCTCGAAGTCGATCATGTCGAGGTGTTCCTTGTCCCGCTTGGCCGCCAGCAGGGCGGCCTCGTTGACCAGGTTTTCCAGGTCCGCACCCGAAAAACCGGGTGTCCCCTTGGCCAGAACCACCGGGTCCACATCCGGAGCGATGGGGGTTTTCTTCATATGCACCCGGAGAATCTTTTCACGGCCCTTGATGTCCGGCAGAGAAACCACGACCTGTCGGTCGAAACGTCCGGGGCGCAAAAGGGCCGGGTCGAGCACGTCCGGCCGGTTGGTGGCGGATATGAGAATGACGCCTTCGTTGGACTCGAATCCGTCCATTTCGACCAAGAGCTGATTCAAGGTCTGTTCCCGTTCGTCATGGCCACCGCCCAGCCCGGCACCACGGTGACGGCCGACGGCATCGATTTCGTCGATGAAGATGATACAGGGTGCATTTTTTTTGCCCTGCACAAAGAGGTCCCGCACCCGGGAGGCGCCCACACCGACGAACATTTCCACAAAATCGGATCCACTGATGCTGAAAAACGGCACACCGGCTTCTCCGGCAATGGCCCGGGCCAGGAGTGTCTTGCCCGTTCCCGGAGGGCCCATGAGCAGAACGCCCTTGGGGATGCGGCCACCCAGCCGGGTGAATTTTTTGGGATCCCTGAGAAAATCGACAACCTCCCCCAGTTCCTCCTTGGCCTCGTCGATACCAGCAACATCCTCGAAGGTGACTTTTTCCTGCTGGTCGGATAACAGGCGTGCCCGGCTTTTACCGAAAGACATGGCTTTGCCACCGCCGCTTTGCATCTGGCGCATGAAAAAAATCCATACGCCGATGAGCACCATCATGGGAAACCAGGATACCAGAACCGACATATACCAGGGTGATTCGGCAGGTGGTTTGGCATTAATGACAATGCCCTTGTCCTTGAGGCGCTGTATCAGCGCCGGGTCATGGGGCGCATAGATTTTGAACTGATTGCGGTTTATATCGGTAACACGGATTTCCTGACCCTGAATGGTGACGCTGGCCACCTGGTCGGCTTCCACCCGGGCGAGAAATTCCGAGTAGCTGATGTCGTTCTGGGCAAGTTGCTGCTGGTTGAAAAGATTGTAGAGCATGGCCATCATCAGGGTAATGACGAGCCACAGCGCCAGATTCTTGTAAAATGGATTCAAAAGCCGTTTCCTCCTCAGTATAGGCCAACCGTAAAATGCATTGCAAGGTGTAATGTTAGGCCAATATTAACCATCATATAGTGTCGATCAAGAAAAATTCGACCACCAGAACGCGGGATGTCTCCGGTGTTATTTTCACATTGTCGTCGATTCGCTGGCCGATCAGCCAGAGAATGCGCCGACGGTCCGTGAGCACCGGGGTTATGGTACGGACATCCCGGGGAACGTGATGATCGATGAAATATTTTTTAATTTTTTGGCTGCCGCCGGCACCCAGTGGGCTGAACCGGTCGCCGGGACGCCAAAGGCGGACGCTCAGCGGCAGGTGCAGCCGGGTAAAATCGAGACAGGCCCGGTTGGCTTTCGCTTCGGACCAGCGAAGCCGTTCGTGCGGCCGACTTAGGTGAAAGCGCAGGCCCATGTTCAATGCCGGTATCACGACCTTTGCGGGAAATGGGCCGTGGATCGTTGTCCCGGTATTTCCCCGGCCGCTGATCGGGCCATGAGGGACAGGCTGCCGCCGGCCATGGCCATGCCCCGCCGTGATTTCGATGGATTGGCCCCCTGTTCGAATCCGGATTCCACCGGGGAGGTGGCAGGTTTTTGGGCTGCCATCGGAATTTGTTATCATATTCAGCACCGTCTGGATATGGATATAGCCGATCTGACGAATGGTTCCGGTCAGGGACTCCAGCGCTCTTCTTATCAATCGGCGGGCGAGGGCGATGTGGGCCTGTGACAACACTTGGGATGAAAGGGTTATGGCGTGATGTTTACGATCACGCAGGGCTGCTTCCCAGGCGGTGTCTACGAGGGCTTCGGTCCACTCGGATTCCTCTCGCATGATATCCGCCAGACGATTGAGGTTTTCGGTCGTGCGGGGATTGTAATCGGATGTCAGCAACGGCAGCAGATGGTGACGGACACGATTGCGGTCAAATTGTTGATCAGCATTGCTCGCATCCTCACAGTACGGGATCTCCCGGGTTCTTACATAGGTCTCGATGTCCGAGCGGCGGACTTCTATCAGGGGGCGGACGATGCGCTTGTCACGGACCGGTGCGATGCCCGCTAAGCCTCGGGAGCCTGTGCCGCGCAGGATTGCCATGAGCATTTGCTCGGCATTGTCGTCCATATGGTGGCCCAGGGCCAGCTTGTTATAGTGTCCGTCTATCATGACGTTCCTGAAAAATGCGTACCGCACCCGATGTGCTGCGGCTTCCAGGCTGATGCCCAGTCTGCGCTTCACCTTGTCTGTACGGGCCCGGACATGATGGTATGGATGCCCCAGGTGACTTGCCGTTCGGTACACGAGACGGGCATCTTCATCTGCGGCTTCGCCCCGCAATCCGTGATTCAGGTGGGCCACGCCCAGCCGGATGTCCAAGGCCACGGCCATTTGGTCCAACAGATGCAACAGGGCCATGGAATCGGGCCCCCCGGATACGCCGACCAATACGCGATCCTTTGGTGACAGCATACGATATTTGAGAATCGTCTGCGTGACCCTATCGGTCAATGTGTTCGAATCGGAAGAGTCGCTGGGTGGTCGCATGAGACAATTCGATGATTTGATCGTGCCTATCTATTTCAAGATCGCCACTTGGCCATTTGGCGACACTTCAGTGATCTATTGCATGGCTTTGGGGAAGTCAATACCCCAGCCACACAGGTTGGATTGAACTTGGGGGTGAGGCCCGGAAACCGACAGGGCCGCCACGCGATATTTACACTTACCTCTTGAAAAAGGCTGCTGGGTCATACTATAGGAGGAGCGGTTGTGCTAGGCGGGGAGCCAGCGGTGCCCTATACCCGAAATCCGCTTATGCGGGGCTGAATTCCCCCTTTAGGGTTAGTCTTGATGCAATCGAGCTACCCCGACCGGCCGCCGCGCAACAGACGGTCTCGAACCTCGTCAGGTCCGGAAGGAAGCAGCGATAAGGGATGCAGTCTGTGTCGTGGATCGATCCCGGTCAGGTTGCGGCTCCGGTTTTTCGGACCCACTCGACGGGGGGTGCACAACCCTCCTTTTCTTTCCCTTTCCATTTTCTTTGTCGGCCGATACTGCGATCCAGCGTTTATGCAGCTCCTTCTTTTAGTTAATTATTTATAATTAAAAGAAATAATTAATATTCAGAGATGGCTTGACTTGTCCTTGACAAGCTTCCATCTGGTCTTATTTTTTATCAACTTTGCGGACCTGATCGGAGACAACGGCCCATAAATCAAGCGGTTTTGAGTGATTGGCATCCCACCGGGCGCAAAGATGAGAAACTCCAGACATGGCAGGAGAGACAGAACCCGATGGCGAAAAAGAAAAAGATCGTGATTGAAGAAGAAAACGAGAGCACGGCCCCGGATGCGTCTGCCGATGTGACCGATGGGGGTGAGGAAAACAGCCGGAATCAGAATGCCGGAGACCTGCAGGCCGACCTCGAAGAGAAGCTGGCTGCGGCACGGGCCGATGCCGACGAGCAAAAAGACCGCATGCTGCGTATGGCGGCCGAATTGGACAACTTCAAGAAACGTGCGGCACGTGAACAAGATGAACTTCGTAAATACGCCAACGAGGGACTGATACGTCAGTTGCTTTGCGTGGTGGACAATCTTGAGCGCGCCATCGCGTCAGCATCCGGCGACAGCGAAAACGATCGAAGTGTGGTTGACGGCGTTGCCATGACCTTGAAGGAAATCATGAAGATTCTGGAAAAGCATCATGTCAGCCCCATAAACGCGCTGGGAGAAGCGTTTGATCCGGTGTTTCATCAGGCCATGAGCCAGGAGGAATGTGACGATCGACCGCCCAATACCGTGGTCCAGGAATACCAGAAAGGGTATCTGATCCACGACCGTCTGCTGCGGCCGGCCATGGTGGTGGTGTCAAAAGCGTCCCAAGGCGTGTCATCGGATAACCAGTCAATTGATACCAAGGCTTGATTTATCACAATAGATTTTAAGTATCGTCCAAGGCAAGGAGGAACATCAGATGGGCAAGATTATCGGAATTGATCTCGGTACCACCAACTCTTGTGTGGCCGTCATGGAAGGCGGAGACGCCACAGTGATCAACAACGCCGAAGGGGGGCGGACAACACCGTCCATCGTGGCTGTCAGCGAAAGCGGTGAACGCATGGTGGGGCAGGTCGCCAAGCGCCAGGCCATTACCAACCCGGAGAATACGGTGTTTGCCGTCAAGCGGCTGATCGGCCGGAAATTTTCCTCTTCGGAGGTTCAGAAAGACACCGGCATCCTGCCTTACCAGATTAAGCAGGCGGAAAACGGTGATGTGCGTATCGATTTGCGCGGCAGCCTTCACAGCCCGGCGGAAATATCCTCTTTCATTTTGGCGCACCTCAAAAAATACGCCGAGGAATACCTCGGGGAACCGGTGACGGATGCAGTGATTACCGTACCGGCTTACTTTAACGACAGCCAGCGCCAGGCGACCAAAGACGCCGGTAAAATCGCCGGACTGAATGTTCAGCGAATCATCAATGAGCCCACGGCCGCATCCCTGGCCTATGGCCTGGACAAAAAAAGCGAAGAGAAAATCGCCGTGTTCGACCTGGGCGGGGGAACCTTCGATATTTCCATACTGGAGATCGGCGAGGGTGTTTTTGAAGTCAAGGCCACCAATGGCGATACCCATCTGGGCGGCGAGGATTTCGACCTGCGGCTGATCGATTTTCTGGCCGATGAATTCAAAAAGGAGCAGGGGATTGATCTGAGGAACGACAAAATGGCGTTGCAACGGCTGAAAGAGGCCGCGGAAAAGGCCAAGATGGAGCTCTCTTCATCCAAAGAAACCGATGTGAACCTGCCTTTTATCACGGCGGACGCCAGCGGCCCCAAACATCTGAATGTCAAACTCACCCGAGCCAAACTGGAGGCCCTGGTCATTGATTTGCTGGAAAAACTCGAACCGCCTTGCCGGACGGCGTTGAAGGATGCGGGGCTGTCTACCGGTGAGATCAACGAAGTCATTCTGGTGGGCGGGATGACGCGCATGCCTGCGGTACAGGAACGGGTCAAACGGATATTCGGAAAAGAACCCCATAAAGGGGTCAACCCGGATGAAGTCGTGGCATTGGGTGCGGCCATCCAGGGCGGTGTGCTCAAGGGTGACGTAAAGGATGTCCTGCTGCTGGATGTCACGCCGCTGTCTTTGGGTATTGAAACCCTGGGCGGGGTCATGACCCGGCTCATCGACAAAAACACCACGATTCCGACCCGTAAGAGCCAGGTGTTCTCCACCGCCGCCGATAACCAGCCGGCGGTATCCATCCACGTTCTCCAGGGGGAACGTGAAATGGCTGCCAGCAACAAAACCCTGGGACGTTTCGAACTGGTGGGCATTCCGCCCGCTCCCCGCGGCGTTCCCCAGATCGAGGTAACCTTCGACATCGACGCCAACGGTATCGTCAATGTATCGGCCAAAGACACGGCAACCGGAAAAGAACAGTCCATCCAGATTACGGCATCCAGCGGCCTGTCCAAGGAAGAGATTGACAAGTTGGTCAAAGACGCTGAAATGCATGCCGACGAAGATAAGAAGAAAAGGGAGCTGGTGGAAGCCCGCAACCATGCCGATACCCTTATCTACACCACGGAAAAATCCCTGAAAGACCTGGGCGATAAGGTGGATGAGGAAACCCGCTCCAATATCGAGACCGCTTCCGCTGCACTGAAGACGGCTATGGAGGGGGACAACACCGAAGAGATCCAACGGCTTAGCGAGGAACTCACCCAGGCATCTCACAAGGTGGCCGAAGCCATGTACAAACAGGCCTCCGAAGCCGGCGCTGCCGGTCCGGAGGGTGCCGCCGATCCGGGCCCGGATATGGGAGGCGCGGATTCCGGTGGGGCGGCAGCCGACGATGATGTGGTCGATGCCGATTTTGAAGAGGTTAAGGATAAGGAGAAATAAAAAATAATTCTCAGTGTCAAGTCAAGGAATACGGTCTTTTTATAAAGGCGGTTGAGATTCTTGGCTTAACACCGGCGTTGTAAAAGCCGGAGGAAGTCAGGGCCGAAGCACCAGGGGAAAATCCGCAGCACTTTACTGCGCTCTCCTGGCAACGCGGAATCTTGCATCTCCGGCTTTTTTGTCAGGATACAAAATGAGAAAATTATTTTTTTCCGGCCTTTGCATGGGTTGGCCAGAAACGCTTCTATCCTTCTTCACGTTTTTCTGACAAAAAACTCTCCGCCTGACCGCCGTATTGTTTTCGCAGTTTTGGTTTCTCAATTTTTCCGGTTGGATTGCGCGGCACATCGCCAAAAATAATCTTGCGGGGCCGTTTGTAGCGGGCCAGCCCACGGCAATGATTTTCTATATCAGCCTTTGTCAGCTCCTTATTTTCCTTGGGTTTGATAATGGCCGTGGCAATTTCTCCCAGTCGCAGACTGGGCAACCCGATGACGGCAGCATCCTGGATGTGGGGGTGACACATCAAAAAATCTTCGATTTCCACCGGATAGATGTTTTCCCCGCCTGTGATGATGACGTCTTTTTTACGATCCACCAGCCAGATGAAGCCCTCTTCGTCCTGCCGGGCCACATCTCCCGTTAACAGCCAGCCGTTTTGGATGGCGGCCGCTGTCGCCTCGGGATTTTTGTAATACTCTTTCATCACGCCCGGACCTTTGAGGACCAGTTCGCCCGGTGTTCCCGGCGTGACCGGATTCATCCGGTCGTCGACGATTTGAAACTCCCAGTCGAATCCGGGGCGGCCGATGGCGCCGACTTTGTGCATGTTGTCCATTCCCAGGTGAATGCATCCGGGGCCGGTGCTCTCGGTCAGGCCATAGTTCGTGTCGTACTGGTGAGACGGAAAGACCTTGCGCCACTGTTTGATCAGGCTCGATGGCACCGGCTGGGCACCGATATGCATGAGCCGCCATTGTTCCAACTGGTAGTCCTTGAGTTTCAGTTCACCGCTTTGGATGGCGAAAAGCAGGTCCAGTGCCCAGGGAACCAGCAACCACACGATGGTGACTTGTTCTTCGGATACGGCTTCCAGGATCCATTTGGGATCGATACCTTTTAAGATGACCGTTTTGGCACCCACGATGAAATTGCCGAACCAGTGCATTTTGGCACCTGTGTGATACAATGGGGGGATGCACAGGAAATTGTCCTCGTGGGTCTGGTTGTGATGACGGTTTTCCACGTAGCAGGCATGTTCCAGGTTACGGTGGGTCAAACGTGTGGCCTTGGGGGTGCCAGTGGTTCCGGAAGTGAAGTAAAGGGCGGCATCGTCGCAAATTTCCAGGTCCACACAGGGAGGGGCGGACGGATTGTCGGCAATGAGCCGCTCCAGCGACTCGCACCAGGCCGGGCGTATCGTTTCCGGTCCCGAGAAAATGAATGATTGGACACAATCGCCGATCTCATCTCGAATCGATTCGACCCGCTCGATGAATTCTTCACCAAAAATGAAAGCTTTGGCTTCAGCCTTACGCGTGCATCTGGCGATGGTTTTGGCCACAAATCGGAAATTCAGGGGGACGGCCCATGCCCCTGCCCTCAGTATACCAAAGTAGGCGGGGAGCCACTGGATGCCGTTCATCATCAGGTGAACCACCCGGTCTCCTTTGCGAATGCCTCTGACCATCAGGGCCTGGGCAATGGCATTGGCCCGGTCATCGAAAGTTTGCCAGGTAATTTCCTCGCGGTGATTTTTTTCCGGCACACGCTCAATCAAAGCCGTTTCCGGGCCATACATTCTGGCGTTGCGGGCCAGGATTTCAGTAATTAACATAATGGTTGTCCTTTTGTCGTGGGTGTTGACCGCCAAACACGAGGCCTTAACCAGTGTCTGTCCAGAAATAGGCAAATTGGGTCGAGATCAAGGCTTTCGCCCTAATTTTTATCTCGGGTTTTACCGCAGGCATATGGTGATATGCCGAGGATAAAAATATTCGTATAACGCAGATATCGGACAAATTGGCCATTTCCGGATGGGCACTAACAAAAAGGGAGCACAGGGTCAAGGCGTCGGGACAATGGCTACCTCAATGTGAATGAACCGATGCCATGGATTCCCCGCAATTATCCTGGAATAAATTATGGGTTGAATCTTGAACCGGTTTTAACTAATATGCCGCCCCGAAAAACGGTTGATTCTTTTTAACCCCCCACAAGAAGGATGCCTGCGATGAAGGTGCTGGTTAGTGATAATCTCGGTAAGGATGGAATCCGGATGTTCGAACAAGCGCCCGGTATAGAAGTCGATGTTAAAACCGGACTGGAACCGGAAGCCCTCAAGGAAATCATCGGTGACTATGATGCCCTGGTCATTCGCAGTGCCACAAAAGTCACTGCGGACCTGCTCAAGGCAGCGCCCCGGCTCAAGGTGGTCGGGCGAGCGGGCATCGGCCTGGATAATGTGGACATTCCGGCCGCCACCCGGAGGGGGGTCGTGGTGATGAACACCCCGACGGGAAACGTCGTCACCACCGCGGAGCACGCCATCGCCATGATGTTGGCCCTGACCCGAAACATTCCCATGGGAACCACCACGCTGCGCGAAGGGCGGTGGGAAAAAAAGAAACTCCAGGGCCGGGAGATTTTTAACAAGGTGCTGGGCGTTATCGGGTTCGGCAAGATCGGCGCCATTGTCGCCGACCGTGCTCGCGGCCTCAGAATGAACGTGGTCATTCACGATCCGTTCGTCACGCCCGAGCAGATACAGAAAGCCGGCTTTGAAAGTGTGGACCTGGACACCTTGTACCAGCGGGCCGATTATGTCAGTGTCCACGTTCCCAAACTGAAAAATACCATCGGGCTGCTTAACAAGCAGGCCTTTGATAAAATGAAACCGGGGGTTATGGTCGTCAACTGTGCGCGGGGAGGCATTGTTCAGGAAAACGATTTGGTCGAGGCCCTTGACAGCGGCAAGGTAGCCGGTGCGGCCTTGGATGTCTTCGAAACCGAACCGCCGGGGCTCAGCCCCCTGGTGACGCATGAACGGGTCATTTGTACACCGCATCTGGGTGCTTCCACGCTGGAGGCGCAAACCAACGTGGCTGTGGCCATTGCCGATCAGATCATCGACTACCTGAGTGCCGGCACCGTGATCAATGCCGTCAACATGCCGCCGGTGACCGGCGAAGTCCTGGAGAAAGTCGGTCCCTATCTGACCCTGGCGGATCGCATGGGGTGTCTCCAGGCTCAATTGGTGCGCGGACCGATCAAAGAGGTGGTCATTGAATTCCACGGTGACTTCAAGGATCTGGATTTGGCTCCGGTGTCCACTGCCGTGCTCAAGGGAATCCTGACCCCTGTGATCAAAGACGATGTGAACTTCGTCAATGCCCAGATCATGGCCCAGCAGCGTGGTATCAAGGTCATCGAAACCAGCAGCAGTGAATCGGATTATTACGTCAACCAGATCACTGTTCGGGCGATCAGCACCGAAATGGAGAGCCTGGTTTCAGGAACGATTTTCGGTAAAAAGGATCCGCGGATCGTCAAAATCGACAAGTTTCGACTGGAGATGATCCCCGAAGGACACATGGCGCTTATTCAGAATATCGACAAGCCCGGTTCCATCGGCGAGATCGGCACCACCTTGGGGCAGCATGCCATCAATATCGGACGCATGCAGGTGGGGCAGGAGGAAGAGGGGGACCGCAATATCGTTTTCCTGACCACGGATACACCCATCCCCGAAGACGTGGTCGAAAAGATGCAGCAATTGTCACTGGTCAAAACCGTTACACCCTTGGAGTTTTAAAGGCCGAGTGTTTGATGAATCGTAACGATCTGAATTTCAATTATTCCGGTTAAGGAATCCTTGCCATGACAGATGAACAGCAAAAAACCGGCGCAAAGCCAGATTCGGAAACGGCTGAAGGGGCACCTTTGCCGGCAATCAATTTCGCGACATTCATCTTCTCTTTGAATTCGTCGGCCTTGGTTCAACTGGGAATGATGGAAGATCCATTGACCGGGCAGAAAACCAAAAATCTGCCATTGGCCAAACAGACCATCGATATTCTTTCCATGCTGGAAGAAAAAACCCGGGGCAACCTGAATGCCGACGAGACCGCCATGCTCAAGAATATCCTTTACGATCTGCGGATCTTTTATGTAAAAGAGCAGGGTTAACGGTCCCTTGCAATGCCAGGCATGAATACTGTGCGTGTCCAGGCGCCGGCGAAAATCAATCTGTCTCTAAGGATCGTCGGCAAGCGGCCTGATGGCTATCACGATCTGGTTTCGCTCATGTGCCCGGTGGCGTTGTACGACATGCTGACCCTGCGCTTGGGCGGCTCGGGAATAGCCGTCTCTTGTGACAGCCCCGACGTCCCGGAGGACAGCTCCAATCTGGCCGCCCGGGCAGCCGCTCTTTTTTTCGAATTCTGCGCCGCCGATACGGCGATCACAAGCGGCGTATCGATCCGAATCGAAAAACGGATTCCCGTCGGCGCAGGACTCGGGGGGGGGAGCAGCGATGCTGCCGCCGTTTTAACGGCCTTGAACCATCAATTCGGCCAGCCGTTTTCCCCTGAACGCCTAGGGGATCTCGGGGTACGTATCGGAGCTGATGTCCCGTTTTTTCTGACGGGCCGGCCGGCCCTGGCCACGGGGATCGGTGAACGGTTGAAACCCTTTCCACACCTGACCCCATGGACGGCATTGCTGGTCTTTCCCAACCAATCCGTATCCACTGCGTGGGCCTACAAAAATCTGAATTTAAGATTGACAAAAGAAGAAAAAAAACTTAGTAAATTCCACTTTGACAGCCGACATTTCGATGTTGTCAGGCATCTGGTCAACGATCTGGAATCGGTGACCGTAAAGGCGTTGCCGGTCATCGAATTGATAAAACGTTTGCTGCTGGCGCATGGAGCAGCCGGAGCCATGATGTCCGGTAGCGGATCGACAGTGTTTGGACTGTTTGCGAATCGCGAACAGGCCGTTTCAGCTTGCAATGCCTTGCAAAATACCCAGAAAAGTCAAAACTGGGCGTTTTACATTGCGGATTTACTGATTTGAGAACCGGCGGTTTCCCGATGCTGGTATTTATTGCTGGGGCGTCGTCAAGTGGCAAGACACAGGATTTTGGTTCCTGCATTCGGAGGTTCGAATCCTCCCGCCCCAGCCAATCCCATTAAAGGAGTTACGTTCGGACAGTGAGGACTGAAAAAGGCAATTTCTGTATTCTTACGGGAAACTCCAACCCGGATCTGGCTGACAAAATCGGTCGCTATTTGGAAAAGCCCCTGTGCGGTGCGATCGTCAACCGTTTCAGTGACGGTGAGATACAGATCGAAATCGAAGAAAACGTCAGAACCAAAGATGTTTTTGTTATCCAATCCACATGCGATCCGGTCAATGAAAACCTGGTCGAACTGCTCCTCATGGTGGATGCCCTTAAACGCGCCTCGGCCAGACGCATCACCGCCGTGATTCCATATTATGGTTATGCCCGGCAGGACAGAAAGGTGGCCCCCCGGGTGCCCATCAGTGCAAAACTGGTCGCCGATTTGTTGACCACTGCCGGGGCGACCCGCATGATCACCATGGATCTGCATGCCGGACAGATTCAGGGGTTCTTCAATATTCCCGTGGACAACCTGTATGCGGCACCGGTGCTCCTGGAGTACATCAAGTCCAATTTTACCGATGACCTGGTGATTGTCTCTCCCGATGCCGGAGGGGTTGAACGCGCACGCGCTTTTGCCAAACGACTGAATGCGGGGTTGGCCATCGTTGACAAGCGGCGTTCGGCGCCCAACCAGGCCCAGGCCATGGCCGTAATCGGTGATGTGCAGGACAAAACCGTCATCATTCAGGATGACATGATTGACACGGCCGGTACGCTGACCGAAGCCGTGAAAGCGATAATTGGCATGGGGGCAAGGCAAGTTCATGCCTGTTGTGCCCATGCGGTGATGTCCGGGCCGGCTGTCGATCGAATCAATGCCTCGCCGATTACCAGCGTCGTCTGCACGGATACCATTCCATTGAACAAGCGGGCGGCGGCGTGCGGAAAAATCAAGGTGCTTTCCATCTCCAACCTGGTGGGGGAAGCGATTATCAGAAGCTACACCGGGGATTCGGTCACATCCCTGTTCGTGTAATATTCGTTAAGGAGGAACAGATCGTTGGAAATTATAACCCTGAAAGCTGTCCACCGAGAAGCCGTGGGAAACGGCCCTGCTCGCGTTCTACGGCGGGCGGGGAGTATTCCTGCCATTTTGTACGGTCCCAAAATCGATCCGATCAAGTTGTCCATCAGTAACGCTGACCTCGAACCGGTATTCAAGACCGGTGCGGTTGCCCAACAACTGCTTAACCTCGACATCCAGGGCGGATCGCAGCGGAAAGTGATGGTCAAGGAGGTTCAACGGCATCCGGTGTCTCATGCCCTGCTTCATATAGATCTTTATGAAGTTACCATGGATCAGAAGATCAAGGTCATGGTGCCGGTGGTTACCACGGGAAAATCCATTGGTGTGGAAATGGGTGGCATGTTGCAGACCATTCGGCGGGAGCTGGAAGTCTTTTGTCTGCCTGATGCCATACCGGAGAACATTACCATTGATATCACCGACCTGGATATCGGAGATTCGTTTCATGCAGAAGATCTCCAGCTTGAAGGAGATGTCGAGATCCCATCTGAAATCAACTTCACCATTCTGACAGTCCTCGCCACCAAGGCAGAGGAAGAAGAGGTGGAAGGCGAAGAAGATGAAACGCTGGCTGAAGGCGATGCTGAAGCGGTTGAAGAACCCGCTGCTGAATAATTGTGTCCCCCGTAGCTGTGTAAATGCATCGGATCCTGCGGGAACCGATTTGAAGGGTATTCAAAAACATCTGATCGTCGGACTCGGCAATCCCGGTCCGACTTACGCAACCACCCGCCATAACATCGGCTTTCTGGTCATTGATCGTATTATCGATGGGCATGAACTCGTTGACTGCGGGAACCGAAGTGATGTTGCGGTTGCCCGGGGAACGGTCGCCGGTCTTTCTGCACTGACGGCCAAACCCATGACATACATGAACCGGTCCGGCGGTCCGGTTGCCGACATAATCGACACCTGTGGGATTCAATTCGAGGATATGGTCGTCATCCATGATGACATTGACCTTGCTTACGGAAGATTGAAAATCAAAGAGAAAGGGGGGGATGGAGGACACAATGGATTGCGGTCCCTGATCGACACCCTGGGGACCGATCAATTCATAAGGGTGCGAATGGGTGTCGGACGACCCGAGGTCGGTATTGGAGTGGTAGAGTACGTTCTGGGTGAATTCGATCCTGAACAAAGATCACGTCTGGAACCTTTTCTATCACGCGGCGTCGCGGCCGTTGAAGCGGTCCTTTGTGAGGGTGCAAGGGACACCATGAATCGGTTCAACAGAAAAACTTGATTTTACGCTAACCATTGAATGGAGGAAAGAATGGACGTTGCAATGAACAACATCCCGCTCGTTTGTACGTTGGTTGGTGTTGCCGGGGTTCTCTTTTCGATTATCCTGGCAGGCATCGTTAAAGGCGCTCCCGCCGGTGACGAAAAAATGCAGGCCATCGCAGGCGCGATCCAGGAAGGTGCAATCGCCTACCTGAACCGTCAGCTAAAAAGCATGGGGATTGCCGGTATCATCATTTTCGCTGTGATTTTTGCCACCATGGGCGCCAAGACCGCCATTGGATTTTTGATCGGCGCCGTGGCCTCTTTTCTGGCCGGCTACATTGGTATGCGCGTTTCCGTTCTGGCCAACGTGCGTACCGCCGAAGCTGCAAAAAAAGGCATGCCCGCAGGCCTTTCCATGGCCTTCAAGGGCGGCTCCGTGACCGGTATGATCGTTGCCGGTTTAGCGTTGACCTCCGTGGCCGGTTACTACACCGCCACCCATGACGTCATCGCCCTGGTCGCCCTCGGATTCGGCGGCAGCCTGATCTCCATCTTCGCTCGTCTGGGCGGTGGTATTTTCACCAAGGGTGCCGACGTGGGCGCCGACCTGGTGGGTAAAGTCGAAGCCGGGATTCCCGAAGATGATCCCCGAAACCCCGCGACCATCGCCGACAACGTTGGCGACAACGTCGGTGACTGTGCCGGTATGGCTGCCGACCTGTTCGAGACCTATGCCGTTACCGCCGTGGCCGCCATGCTTATCGGCCATCTGTTGTTCCCGAAAGCTCCCATGGCGACTGAATTCCCGCTGATCCTGGGTGCCATCTCCATCATCGCCTCCATGATCGCCGTATTCTTCGTCCGCCTGGGGTCCGGTGGATACATAATGGGTGCCCTGTACAAAGGTATGTTCGGCTCCGCCATTCTGGCAGCCATCGCCTTCTACTACGCCTGCCAGAAGTTTATGGGCGACCTGGGCAACATCAGCGCCATGAACATCTATTATTGTGCATTGATCGGCCTGGTGCTGACCGTTGTCATCGTCATCATCACCGAGTACTACACCGGCATCTACAAACCGGTAAAAGACATCGCCGAAGCCTCCACCACCGGCCACGGCACCAACATCATCGCCGGTTTGGGTGTCTCCATGCAGGCCACCGCAGCTCCGGTTCTGGCAATCTGCCTGGCCATCCTGTTGGCTTACAACTTTGCCGGACTTTATGGTATCGCCATGGCTGCCATGTCCATGCTTTCCATGACCGGTATGGTTATCGCCATTGACGCCTACGGTCCCATCACCGACAATGCTGGTGGTATCGCCGAAATGGCTGAAATGGACGAAAGCGTGCGTGCCGTCACCGATCCTCTGGATGCAGTCGGAAACACCACCAAGGCCGTTACCAAGGGGTATGCCATCGGTTCCGCCGGTCTGGCCGCCCTGGTACTTTTCGCTGCCTACGTAATGGAATTTCAGATCAAAGGCGGTGGCGGAAAAATGGCCTTCGACCTGTCCGACGTCAACGTCATTATTGGTTTGTTCATCGGTGGCCTGTTGCCCTACCTGTTTGCTTCCATCGCCATGAAGGCCGTTGGTAACGCCGGTGGCGCCGTGGTCGAGGAAGTTCGCCGTCAGTTCCGCGAAATTCCGGGCATCATGGAAGGTACCGCCAAACCGGATTACGGTGCATGTGTCGATATCGTCACCAAGTTCGCACTCAAAGAGATGCTGGTTCCCGCTCTGCTGCCCGTTATCGCTCCCTTGCTGGTCGGCTTTCTGCTGGGCAAAATCGCGCTCGGCGGACTGCTCATCGGTTCCATCGTTACGGGTGTGTTCGTGGCTCTGTCCATGACCACCGGTGGCGCTGCCTGGGACAATGCCAAAAAATACATCGAAGACGGTCACCTGGGTGGCAAGGGCTCCGATGCCCATAAAGCCGCCGTTACCGGCGACACCGTAGGCGACCCCTACAAAGATACCGCCGGCCCGGCTGTTAACCCGATGATCAAGATCCTCAACGTTGTGGCCCTGCTAATGGTTCCCTTCCTGCTGTAGGTACAACCGCGAGCGATTTCGCTCTTGTTTGACATAAGGATTGGCGCCAATTGGCGCCAATCCTTTTTTTATTGATTAATGGTGGGTGTAATGGTATGTTTATGTATTACATTGGGTTAAGAATACTCCAGTGATGTGTTCCGGAGTATTCCTGCATCTAACCCTTTGTCTACCCGACCGGTTGCAACGCCTCGGTTTTGCCCCGGGAGCGCATTTCCAATCGCGTTCGGCGCTAACCTCTGACCTCTGGTGCCCATATGGCTGAAAAATCAGTTAATGAAAGTTCCAAAGCCTCCTTGGCTCAGAAACGTTTCAAGGTAGGTGATCTTGCCGTTTATCCTGCACACGGTGTGGGTCGTATCGAGGCGATCGAAACCAAGGTGGTCAACGGTGAAGAACATGATTTTTACATCATGAAGATCATCGAAAATGCCATGGTGATCATGATTCCGACCTGGAACGTGGAATCCGTTGGTTTGCGGGACGTTATCCGCAAAAAGGATATCCCAAAAATTTTTGATGTGATGCGGTCCCGCCAGGAACAGCCCATGGACAATCAGACCTGGAACAGACGGTATCGCGAATACATGGAAAAAATCAAAACCGGATCGCTTTTCGAAGTCGCCGAAGTATTTCGCGATCTTTCGTTGCTGAAGCTTACCAAAGACCTTTCCTTTGGTGAACGCAAGCTTTACGACACGGCGCAGAATCTATTGGTCAAAGAGCTATCCACCGCCAAGAAAAAGAACGAAAAGGCCATTGTCAAAGAGATAGACGCTCTGTTCGCTTCAGATCAGGCCTGATTCTTCCCTCATATATGTCCGGCCACTCGACGCCCTTCGCCATTCATGTAGACCCCCAGCAGGCCGGGGCACGTCTTGATGCAATGGTTGCCGATTCCATTGACAACTGCTCGCGATCCTTTGCCACAACGCTGATCCAACGGGGCAACATCCAAGTCGACGGGGTCTGTCGCAAGCCCGCTTATCGGGTAAAGGCCGGCCAGAAGGTCAGCGGCGCCATCCCCTCTCCTGATATTCCGGTATATCAGGCTCAAAACCTGGCACTCGATATTTTATACGAAGATACGGACATCATTTTTATCAACAAACCGCCCGGGATGGTCGTTCACCCCGCACCGGGGCATCCATCCGGTACCCTTGTCAATGCGCTCCTGCATCACTGCCCCGACCTTGCCGGCATATCAGGTACACTGAGGCCAGGTATCGTGCATCGGTTGGACAAGAATACTTCAGGCGTGATGGTGGCCGCAAAAAACAGCCGAAGCATGCATTCGCTTAGTGATCAATTCAAAAGCCGTACGGTCCGCAAACGCTATCTTGCTCTGGTTTACGGTTTGCTGAAATCCGACTCCGGGAGTATTGAGCGACCCATCGGCCGTCATCCCACGAACCGTAAGCGGATGTCGGTCGTCTCCAGATCCTCGCGGCCGGCGCTGACACGCTGGCAGGTCCGTGAGCGATTTAAAGGTACAACCCTGTTGGACCTGGATATTCGCACCGGACGCACACACCAGATCAGGGTACATTGCCAAGCCATCGGACACCCTGTTGTCGGCGATCCGGTTTACGCCAATCGCGGTGCCGCAAAGCAACTGGCCGTCAACCATGGTCCCATTGCTCAACGCGTCTCCAAGCTGCAAAGGCAGATGTTGCATGCATGGAAACTGAAAATCAACCATCCCGTCAGCAACCGCTCTATGACCATTGAAGCGCCGTTACCGGATGATATGACGACAATCATAGACCAGATACGTTCATTTTCCAATCAATGAACACCCGCATGCAGAAAACGCTTCCCTTCAACCCAATCAAAGGGTGGTACAAAAACGGCGCCACGCTATCAGTGTGACGCCGTTGGATGATTGCGAAAAATGAAGACCTTTTATCAGGCCGCGTCTTGCTCGCCAACAGATTTTTGAATGGTAATTGCCGGATCCGGATTGTAACACACCCGGCAACAATTCAAACAACGACCGGATTCGTGCTTGGCATCGGCTTCGGTGATAACCTGATCAACCTCAATCATGGAATCGATGCGCTCCGAGACGGGCAGTTCAGGCATCGGTGTACGCTGGGTTTTGTTAACGCCTTCGACGCTGCTGAACAACGATTCCTGAATATGACGTTTCAACAGGGATTTCGGACTTCCTTCGATTTTTTCACCGGTCATGTACTGGTGGATGGATCGGGCCGCCCGGCGTCCGCTGCCAATGGCATCGACCACGAGGGCCGGACCGGTGGCCACGTCACCGGCCGTGAACATGTACGGCAGGCTGCACTGAAGAATCTCAGGATCATTCTCGAATGTGTTCCAGCGAGTGGTGGCGATTTTATCTTTTTCAGGTTCTTTTTCGAGAAATCCCATGTCGGGCTGCTGGCTGATGGCTGAAATGACCATTTCCACATCCAAAGTGGTCTCGGACCCTGCAATGGGCACTGGTCGGCGTCGACCGCTGGCATCGGGTTCGCCAAGCTCCATCTGAAGATATTCAAGGCCCTTGACGTTTCCCTGGCCATCGTCCACAACCCGGGTGGGCGCGGCCAGAAATTGAAACTTAATGCCTTCGTGCTCAGCAGCCACGATCTCTACTTCGTTGGCCGGCATTTCCTTGCGGGTACGGCGATAGACAATGTAGACCTCTTCGCATCCCAAGCGGAGCAGGGTGCGAACGCAGTCGATGGCGGAGTTACCGCCGCCGACAACGGCGGCCCTTTTACCGATAGGCACTTTTTTATCGGGGGAATCGGCAACCGAAGATAAAAATTTGATACCCTGGGTGACACCGTTGAGATCTTCGCCCGGAATGCCAAGGGTGTAGTCTTTCCAGGCCCCGATGCCCATAAAGATGGCATCGTAGCCTTCGTCACGCAGAGACTTGATGGTGAAATCCCTGCCCAGGCAAGTATTGTAGTGGACATCAATGCCCAGGTTCAAGATCCCTTCGATCTCCCAGTCCAGAACCTCGTCGGGCAAACGGTATTCGGGGATGCCGTAGCGGGTGATCCCTCCCAGTTTGGACATGTTTTCATAGATCGTGGGATGATGGCCCAGGCGCCGGAGAAAATAGGCACAACTGACGCCGGCCGGACCACCGCCGATAACGGCAACACGTTTACCGGTATCCGGTGCGCAGGCTATGGGGTAACGGCGGCCGCTGTTCATTTCATAGTCTGCTACGAAACGTTTGAGCTGGTTGATGGATACTGCCTCATCGTCTTCTATCGCACGTCGGCAGTAATCTTCACAGGGATGGGGGCAAACACGTCCGCATGAAAGCAAAAGGGGGTTACGCTCACGGATGGTATTGACGGCCCCTTCATAATCGCCCTCCTTGATGAGGCGGATGTATTTGGGAATGTCGATTTCGGCCGGGCAGGTTTGCTGACAGGGCGCCAAGGCCTGATCTTCCTGGTTGAATACGAGCAAACGCTGGGACATACTTTTTACCGAGAGCAGGTTTTTGGGGCAGGCTGTCTCACAGGCGCCGCAACCGACACACTTGAATTCATCAATGACCGGGTATCCATCCGGACCCATGTGGATGGCATCGAACTGGCAGGATGCGACACAGTCCCCCATTCCCATGCAACCAATGGAGCAGACCCGCTGGCCGCCGTACATGGCCGACATGGCAGCGCAGGACATGGCTCCGTTGTAGATAAATTTATCCGCGGCGCGATCACCACCGCTGCAGGAGTTGAGAGATTTGACGGGTTCGGCCGTTCCAGGATCGACGCCCATGACGCCGGCTATATTGATGGCTGCTTCGGAATCGGCAGCCACGCAAAGATTGGGCGCCGCCTTGCCCTCCACGACGGCCACGGCTGCGGCACCACATCCCGCAAAACCACAGCCGCCGCAATTGGCGCCAGCCAAAAAATATTCCACTTCGGCGATACGCGGGTCTTCATAAACGTAAAAGATCTTGGAGGCAACACTGAGAATGATGCCGCAGGTTGCGCCAATGCCCAACATAACGAGAATAGCGATGGTCACGACAACCTCCTTGAATTAAACCATGCCCCGGAAAGCGTAAAAGCTTAGAGAGATGACACCGGCGGTGATCAGGGCGATGGACGTATCCTGCAACGGTTTGGGTACCCTTGCCAGCAGTACGCGTTCCCGCAATCCGGCGAAGATAATCAGGGCAAAACCGAATCCGGCTGCATAACCGAAGGACGTGACCAGGGCGGGCAGAAAGTCGAGTTCCTTGTCGATGTTGAGAACGCATGCACCGAAAACGGCACAATTGGTGGTGATCAGTGGGAGAAAAATTCCCAGGCCGGCGTAAAGGGCGGGAATGCTTTTTTTCAGAAACATTTCCACAAACTGGACGAGAGAGGCGATCACCAGGATGAAGGCGATGGTGCGCAGGTAGACCAGTTTATACGGTGCCAGCATGTATGCGTAGATCAACCAGGTGATCACACCGGCCATGACCAGAACGAAGATGACGGCCATGGCCATACCTACGGCCGTCTCCATTTTTTTGGAGGTTCCCAGAAAAGGGCAGTTCCCAAGGAATTGGGCCAGCAGGATGTTGTTGACAAATATGGTCGCAACGATAATTTCAATGTATTCCATGGTGGCTTAACTCCTCGAGGCTATTTGCCGGGTATCAGGTTCATGGCACACAGCAGCAATCCCAGAATCACGAAGGCGCCCGGGGCCTGAACGGCAAAGCCGAAAGGTTCGAATGATGCGCCGAAGATGTTTTGAAAATCCCAGGTGATCAATCCGAAAACGTCTCCCTTCAGGGAACCGGTACCGATCAATTCCCGCACGCAACCCAAAAGCGCCAGCGCCCAGGTAAAACCGAGGCCGATACCCAATCCGTCGGCAGTCGATTTGATAACCCCGTTTTTGGACGCAAAGGCTTCGGCCCGCCCCAAAACGATACAATTGACGACGATCAGGGGAATGAAGACGCCCAGATCCATAAACAGTCCGTAGGCGAAGGCGGCCATCATCTGTTCGACCACGATGACGAAGGTGGCGATGATGATGATGAAGCAGGCGATGCGGACCTTGGCGGGAATCACCTTCCTGAGCAGGCTGACCAGAATGTTTGAACAGAGCAGGACGAATGTGGTGGCCAGGCCCATGCCGATACCATTTTTCATGGAGGTCGTAACGCCCAGCACCGGGCATAGACCGAGAACCAGCCGGAACGGCGGAACCTCATTCCAAAGGCCCTTGGTAAATTCATGTGCGATCGATTTGGCCATTGCGTTAGACTCCTTTATTTGCCCAGGCTTTTGATTTGTTCTTCCAATTGCGGCTTCAACTGGTTGTAGCTGGCGATGGCGTTGTTAACGCCGGCGCAGACGGCTCGTGACGTAATGGTCGCCCCGCTCAGGGCACTGATTTGTCCCCCGTCGTTGGTGACGCCCATGGTGTTGTCGATGGATTTGCCGACGAATTGCGACGCGAAAGTGGGATCGTCCTTGGCCATGGCACCCAGGCCCGGGGTCTCCTTGTGGGTCGTAACGGCGATGCCCCGCAGGGTGCTATCAACCATGTTGATGGCCACCACCATGCCGACTTTGTCGGCAAATCCATTGGCCGAGGCCTCCATGACCACGGTGTCGGCAGTTTCGTCGAAAACACCGACAAAGACGTTACGCTGAATGTCACCGTCCATAATCTTGAAGCGATCCGCCACCGGATCATTTTCGGCGTCACTGAGGATCTGCCGAATGGCGGGGCCTTTTACCAGGTTCATGACCTGGTTTTCAATCTTGGGTTCGGTAAAAGCCTTTAAACCTGCAAGACTGCCGCCTGATACGACGCTCAGCGCGGTCAGCACAATTACCATTTTGATCATTTCACCCATGTTACGCCACCTTTCCAATCGCCTTGGGTCTGATTTTGTCGACCAGCGGATTTATCAGGTTGATCAGCAGGACGGCGAAGATCACGCCGTCCACATAGGCACCAATATTACGAATCAGGACGGTCAAAACACCGCCCAAGGCGCCGTAGATCAGCATTGGAATCAGGTTGACCGGCGAAGATGAACTTTCGGTGGCCAGGAAAAAAGCCCCGAAGATGGTGTAACCGGAGAGTGAATGAAAAACCGGTGAGGCGTAATGATCCGGATCGGCCACGTTGAACAGCAGGGCGCTCAGGTATACCCCCGCTATGAAAGAAATGCAGACCTCCCAGCGAATGAAGCCGCGCAGAATCAGATACAGCCCGCCAATGATCAGGGCCAGTCCGCAACTGCTGCCAAGGCCGCCGACTTGTTTGCCCATGAGCAGATCGACCGGATTGATGCGGGCGACGGCTTCAGGACCAAAGGCCTTGAGCGCGGCCAGCGGATCCGTCATGGATGGAAAGTCTAATGGAAAGTTGACCAGACCGGCATCAAAGTCCAGATGGGTTTTGTAGGACATCATCAGAATCGCGAAGGCCAGAGCCACCGGATTGAATGGATTGGCACCGATCCCGCCGAAGATCTGCATGCCGATGACGATTGCCAGGAAGGTGCCCAATACAACGAGCCACCAGGGAGCGGATGCGGGCATCAGCATGGCAAGCAGCAGGCCAATGAGGGCGGCATTGCCGTCGCCGACGGTAACCGGTCGTTTGCTGACCAAATTAAAAAGCAATTCCCATAAGATTGCCGAGGACATGGCCAGGCAGATGACGCCCAATGCCGGTGCACCATAATGGGCGATTCCGACACACGCGGCGGGCAGGGCGGCGATGATGGTGTGGTAGCTTCGCTCGGGAATCCCGCTGCCGTCATGCCAAAACGGGGCATGGGAAACGATTAGCGTTTTCTTACTGTTCATTCATCTCCTCCGCGAAAGTAATCCGGCCTAATTCGTATTTTGCCAGTTTGATGTACTGAAAGATGGGGATGCGCGATACGCAGACATAGCTGCACAGGCCGCACTCGATACAGGAATAGAGATTGTACAGGTCGGCGCCCTCGGCATACTGACCGGCTTCGAGAAAGCGCACCAGCAGGTTCACCGGGACATGACTCGGACAGATCCGGACGCAGTCGCCGCAGTTGACACAGGGGTAGTCGCTGTACAGGCTGATTGCTTCCTTGTCCTGAACCATAACGGCATCTGTGTCCGCATCGATGGGCAATGCTTCGCTGTAAATGGCGCTGCCGGTCATGGGGCCGCCAAAAATGATTTTATCCTGATCGTTGACCGTAACACCGAAGGCGTCGAGCAGGGCGCCGACCGGTGTGCCGATGCGGGCCCGGGCCATATGCCGGTTTCCCTGTTTATCGATTACGGAAATTGTTTTTTCAACGGGCAGCGCGCAACTGCAAAAAGCCTGGCCGATGGTCGCCACCGCCTCGCTGCGCATGAAATGAATACCCGTAGCGGCCATGCCGGTTTCGTCGGGCAGATGCCCGGTCATGTCGTTGAGCACCATCAGCGGCTGTGCATAGGGATACCGGGATGCAAAGGGCTGGATGCGGGCATCCAGATGGCCGGAGTAGTTTTGCACGCTTTCTTCGGGAACAGCAATGACGATGTCTTCGATGGCGGTCGCTTTTCTGAGGATGTCGATGCCATGGTTGATCGCATCGGCGTGCTGTTTGAGCACATAAAGTCCGGTGTCGATGAGAAGATCGGCGTCGCCGCCGTAAATCACGATGGTGTTCACAGGATGTTTTTCATCCATCAGGGGGGCGATGTCCGGGGCGCCGGGGCAGGTGCTCAGGAAGCGGCTCAAGGTTTCCAGGGACGGCTCCTGACAGGCCTTGGCAAAAGCCGGATCGATGCGTTCGTCGCTTTCGGTTTTGATGGTTACCGCGGTCCAGGCCTGGCCGTAATCGGCCAGGAAAGGCTTGATGTCGCAGACAGTGCCGGTGACCGATGAAATCACCCCGATTTCATCGCCCTCATCCAATACCAGGCGCTGACCTGTGGCCACCGATGCGCCGACCTTAAGGCTGCTGGCGGATCGCTTCAATTCCCGCTTGATATACAAAATTACGGTTTCCGGTGTGGGAATCGCCACCGGATCGACAACGGCATCGGTGGCCAGTTCGTAGTGGAAGCAGGGTTTGGAGAGACCGAAGAATGATCGCTTTCGCATAGTTCAACCTTATTGTTAGGGCCGCAGTGATTGATGAAGACGTCGACACCGATTCATGGTCGCCGGCAGCCTCAATTACAGAACGTGACATGCTGAGCAGTTGTCCGATCCAGATTGCGGTCCTTTTTCAAACTGCTCGTGGCATTCAATGCATTGATGATGAAACGCATCCGGTCGTGATGACATGACCGTGTCTTCAATATCCTCTTCGTCATGGCATTCCAGACAGCTTGCCGGTTGGGAGCCGTCTTCAGCCGGCGCCTGATGGCATTCTCCACAGGCGATCAGTGCGGATTCGTCTTCAGCGGGGTGATGATGGCAGTCGAAACAATTTGCTCCATAGCCGGATGCCGCAGTGTGGGTGGAATGATCAAAAAGGACTTTGCCGGCGTTGGTCTGATACATGATCCGAATGGGTTCGTCCGGCGCTTGGACCGGAAAAGCGGCATAACAGATTATGCCGATGAGCAACAGGTGGATTGCCAGACCGTAAGCAAACAACAGCTGTTTCTTCGACGTCATGTGGTCTCGATCCTTTTTGAAATTGGGTTTTGATGATAATCGTGAGTAGAAAAACAGACAATCGACTATCATAATGCACAACAGCTTTCAAGGCTTTATTTGAAGGCCAATCAACCTATTGAAACCAAAATAGAAAAGTGATTTTACGCAAGGCTCTGAAGGCGCCCCGCCCGACCCGGCAGGCGCTGCCCCCGGATGGGGTTGTTCGGGACTTGCCATTTGAGAAATAATGAGAAATCGAATGCATGTGAACGATGCTTACGGAAAGAGAGATTCGAGTTGCAGGCGGTGCGAACGCACAGACCCCGTCGGAGACTGGAAAAGGAAGCTTCATCCGACGGGAACGGTCACCGATGGGAACCGTGAGGTATCCGTGTGCGGCAGGAATCTCGCTGCCGAAAAACGGTTCATGAATTCCTGGTTGACGTTCAGTTCCATGTACGTGATGTTGTCACGGATGGCATCAATGCGTTCCAGGCATTCGGGGTCCTGGAGGATGCGGGTGGCGCCGCCTAAAGAGCTGTTGCCCAGGCTGTGGTAGTGGGACAGGGGCAAATCTGGGATCATGCCGATGGCAATGGCCGACGCCGGGTCGATATAGGCGCCGAAGGTACCGGCCACGAAAAAGGTTTCCAGGTCGCGGGGTTGCATACCCACGCTGGTGGTGATGGTTTCCAGGATGGTGTACATGGCTGCTTTGGAGCGGATCAGGCTATCCAGGTCGGCCTGACTGATACCGAGATCTTTTTTGGTGGCGGATTGCCCGGCTGGCACCACCGTCAGATGGGGCTGGCCCTCTTTGAGACTGTATCTGTCCCCGCAACGATCGGGTACCAGCTTTCCCCGGATATCGACCATTCCGGACCGAAACAGAGCCGCGGCCAGATCAATGACCCCGGACCCGCAGATCCCGCGAGGCGGCTGGTCGCCGATGGTGTGGATGTCGAAGTCCGCCCTGTCTTTGTTAAAATCGATACGGTCAATGACTCCCGGTCCGGCCGTGGTTCCCATGCGGGTCACCCCACCTTCCAGTGCCGGTCCGGCTGCACCGGCACAGGCCATCATCCAATGCCGGTTGCCCAGGACCACCTCGGCATTGGTGCCCACATCCACCAAGATGGCGGTCTCTTCCCTGCGGTCCATATCACTGTAAAGAATCCCGGCAATCAGGTCTCCGCCGAAGTAGCTGCCCACATTGGGAAACACCAGAACCCTGGCGCCGGCATGCATGTTCAGGCCCAGTTCCAATGCCTGGCGCACCCCCGGCCGATTCACTGCCGGTATGTATGGTTCACGGATGATCCAGCGGGGATTGAGGCCCAGCAACAAGTGAGTCATGGCTGTGTTGCCGGCCACGGCCGCCAGGTGGATTGACGACGGCGTGACCTCGCACTGACTGCACAGCGTCAGGATGTAGCGGTTGATGCCGTCGACAATGAGTGTGGTGAGATGCTTCAGGCCGTCGGCGGTGTCCGCATGATGGATGCGGGCCAGGACATCGGGGCCCACCGCGGTCTGGGGGTTGTCGAACACGGTTTCACCCAGCGGATCGCCGGTTACCAGGTCAATCAGGCGCAACACCACGCGGGTTGTTCCCAGATCCACCGCCAGCCCGCACAGCCGGTCGGTCGTGTCCGGCGCCGCCAGGTGGGTCAGGACGCCTTGCGTGGCAGATTCCCTGAACAGAACCGCCGTGGCCCGATAGTTCCATTGACGCAGCTGGTCTGGCAGGGATCCGATCAGTTCCAGGCCCATGTGCACGGCTTCGGCGGCCAGCGCTTTTTTCAACGCAGCCTCCAGTCGATCGGCATCGGCGGTGTTGTCACCCAGGGCCGGCGGGGTCAAAGTGATGGTGTGCACCCATCCGTGATTAAGGGAAGATGGCATCGGTTGTCTCACAATAGAAATCATGCCGGGGGCATGAATGAAAAAGTGCGACTCAGGTGGACGACCGTCGTTGACTCACCGCCCGCACCAGCCGGGGCATGACGCTACCGGCGGCACCCATCAGGGCCAGGTCGCTGATGGGTTGGGTCAACGGCGTGGGTTCACGGTTGATTTCGATAATGACGGCACCGTTGTCCTTGGCGATGAAGGGCATGGTGGCGGCCGGTTGTACCGTTGCCGAGGTGCCGATGACCAGCATGGCGTCGCATTGTGCCGACACCTGCTGGGAACGCGCCAGCGCCTGCTGGGGAATCATCTCGCCGAAGAATACGCAGTCGGGGCGCAGGATGCCGCCGCAGTTGCATCGCGGTGGCATTTGATCCAGTTCCACCCGCGTGGTTTCGATCATGCCGTCGCAATTCAGGCACCGTTGCCAGGCGAAGTTCCCGTGAAATTCGATCACGTCATTGTTGCCGGCCGCCTGATGCAGGCTGTCCACGTTCTGGGTGATGATGGTACGCAGGATTCCCGCCTGTTCAAAATCTGCCAGACCGGTGTGGCCGGGATTGGGGCGGGCCTTGTCCAAGACGGCTTTCATGTCTTGGATCAACAGCTTCCATACCCGTGCGGGATCGTCCATGAACGCGTCGATGTGGGCCACCTCCATTGGATCGATTTTTTCCCACAGGCCGCCCTTGCCCCGAAATGGAGGGATACCGCTCTCCACGGAGATACCGGCGCCGGTCAGGGCCACGACGGATGTGCACCTGGCGAGGATGTCGGCTGCTTGTTGGATGAGATCGTTCAATTTTCCTGTTTCCGCATGGACAAGACTTAGTGCCTTACACCTCAGTTTCTTGTTTTTTTGACAGAAACTGAGGTGTAAGGCACTAAAGCCGAAAAATCATATCCCGTCCCACGGCGAAGCATTCCAAACAGGCGCCTTTTTCCGCGATGATCCGCCGGCAGTGATCGACGATGGCATCCACCTGGTCGTCAGTGCGTTCCTGATTGTGGTGAAACAGGCCCAGCCGCTTCACACCGGCCTGGAATGCCAGTTCCAGAGTATCGGTGTAGGACGAGTGGCCCCATTCGGTACGCCGGGGATATTCTTTCCGGGTATATTCCCCGTCATGCACAAGAAGATCCGCACCGGCGCAGAATTTAACATAATCTTCGAAGCACAGCCCACCGGGATGGACGAATCCCAATTCATTATCGGTCAGGAAAACGAAGGTTTTTCCGCTCTCGCGGATTTTATACCCTTTGCCCCTGTTGGGATGACTGATGCGCACGGGGATGACCTTGGCCGACCCGATGGTAAATTCGACAGGATGACCCTCTTCCCAGATGATTTTTGCCTTGAGATCAGAATAACGTACCGGAAAGTTGGGTGGTCCCATGACCTTGGAGAACATGGACTCCATGAATTTTTTGTGAAAGGACGCCCGATGCATGTGGATTTCAGTGCGGCTGAGAAACAGGGGGCGGAAGAAGGGAAAACCCATGAGGTGATCCCAGTGTCCGTGGGTGAGCAAGAAATGGTACCGGTAGCGGTCTTGTTCGATCAGGTGGCTGCCCAGTCGGCGGATACCGGTGCCCGCATCCACGATGATGATGTCATCGCTGTCTGTGCGAATGTCGATGCAAGTGGTTTCACCGCCGTATTTGATGTACTCCGGCCCTGAGACGGGGATAGAACCTCTGGATCCCCAGCAGGTGATGACCATGGTCAGTCCTTTACCAAATCCTAAGTAGTGCCCATCCGGAAATGCCCAATTTGCCCGATATCTGCGTTATACGAACATTTTTATCCTCACCAATATCAACCATATGCCTGCGGTAACACCCGAGATAAAAATAGGGCGGGCACCTTGATCTCAACCCAATTTGTCTATTTCCGGACAGACACCAAGTATCAGCCGATGGTGCCATAGAACGTGTGCCAGACACCGTTTTGGTCCCACCGGTGAATGATTTTTACCGGCAGCATGGCCAATGCGGATTCTATACGGGTGGCTTCGGTGCGCATCAGCCCGGACAGAACGAAGCACTTTTTTTTCACAAAACCCGGCGAACGTATCAGGTTTTTCATCACATCGTAATGGATGTTGGATATCACAAGGTCGCTCGTAAAGTCCATATATTTCTCGGCATCTCCCTGAGTCACGAGGATATGGCGGCCCATCCGATTGAGCTCCACGTTGCGTTTGGCGGTCTGGGCGGCCAGGCCGGTCAAGTCGGTGGCCAGCACCTTGGGACAACCCAGGCGGACGGCTGCCAAGGCCAGCAATCCGGTGCCAGTGCCCAGGTCCAGGGCGCTTTTGACGCTGCCGTCGGTCAGCGCCCATGCCAGGGCTTCCAGGCAGTCCCGTGTGGTGGGGTGGGTACCGGTGCCGAAAACCACACCCGGATCTAGAATGATGGTATCCATTGTGGGCTCGCAAGCCTCGGGGAACCACGGCGGCGTAATGATGAAGCTCCCGATGCGCCGGGGGACGCAGTCACTGCCCTGCCATTGCTCGTAGGTCATGTGGTAGTGATCCAGCAGGCCTACACCCGGCATCCCCTGGATGGCTGTTTCGACAACGTCGAGCCGGGGGCGGGTAAAAAATAGAAAAGAGAAGTCTCCATCTTCCCAATTACCAATGTAATGGTCGGGCCGAAAATCCCTGTCGGGGCGGAACCGGCCCGACAGGTAGTAGATATACAGGTCCTGGTAGGGAGCGGCCTTGATGGCGGTGGGAGCCATGGTCGTGTTTTCCTGTTTGCCCCGACGTTGCAAAACCGGAGGGTGTCAGCGTCAAGGGGCCAAGGGGGAAGCCGCTATAGGTCACTGCGATCTGCTGGCAACCTTGGATCTGGCGTCTTCCGGCTTTATGCAGCGGTGAGGGGCTTTGGTATTCGCCCGGAAACAGGCAAATTGGGTATTTCCGGATGGGCACTACTACCTACCGGGCAGCCTGTCTATGTACCACTCCATGGGGTCGATCAGCGCAAAGCCGTCGGCCTTGAGTCGCTTCTTCACTTTGGCGACATTGTTGGTGAGCAGATAAGGGAAGACGGCCCGCTTGCCTTCGTCCCATGTCTGGGCCACCACGACACTGCCCAAGGAGATGTTTTCTTCGGTGATCACGTCCACGATTTTTTTCAGCTCACCCACTTTCTCCTCCACCTCGATGCCCACCAGCGTGCCGGGCTGGCCGATTCCCAGCACAATGATGAACGCCCGCAACAGGTCGCGTACGGAGAGAATCCCCTTGAGCCTGCCGTCGTCGTCCACCACCGGAAAGGCACCGATTTTTTCTTTCTGAATCATCAGTAGCGCATCCTGTATGGTGTACATGGGAGAGATGGTTTTGGGATTGTGGGTCATGATGTCTTCGACTTTTAATTGATCCAGTTTGGCCCGTTCTTCCGTATTGCCCTTCTCCTTGATCAGGCTGTAAGGCATGGCGCTGCGGATATCCCGGTCGGTGACGATGCCGATCAGGTGGTTGTCCGGGGTAACGATCGGCAGATGGCGTATGCCGTTGGTGGCCATTTTTTCCTGCGCCTCGAATACCGAGGCGTTCCTGTCTATGGTAATGACTTTTGAAACCATGGAACGGCTTACAAACATGGGGTATCCTCCAAAAGGGTTCGTGTTAATCCACAAACGGCATCTTTCGGCCCAGACCGGCGTTCGCGCTCGGCTGAAATCCTCAACGTATTGCTGCTATGCCTGCGGTTTAAACAGCACCGCGGCTTTGGCCTGAACCACAAAATCTACCATTTGCTAGTTGCTAAAAGCTAACGGCTAATGGCTCAATTCAGGTTATCATGATTAAATCACAAGTAAGCGTTCACGGGGCAGACGCATCTGCTTTGTTACCGGGCACTTGAAGTATGCCCATACGTCTGCGTGCCCGAAGCCGCGCATCTACGGCATCTGAGTAAACGCTTACCGAGGTATTGGCTGCTTCTACCCCGTGAACAGGTACAATCACAATTTATCAATTTCCAAACATGCGATACCCATCGTTTTTGCGGTTTTGATTTTGAAATTTGAACATGGTGATTTGGGATTTTCTTTGTTGCTAACAGCCAATAGCTGTATTTTACCCTTCCAGCAGCACGCGAACATGATTTGCGGCCAGTTCTCCCAAGCGTTCGAGGCAGTAGCCACCTTCGAGGACGGAGATGATCCGGCCGCCGGCATGCAGGTTGGCCAGTTTCATGATTTCCTGCATGATCCATGTGTACCCTTCTGTGGTCAGGCTGATGTCGGACATCTCGTCGTCCCGATGAGCGTCGAAGCCGGTGGAGGCGATGATCACCTGGGGTTTGAAGGCATCCAGGATCGGCATCATTTCGTATTCGATCAACTGACGATACATATCGTCCCCCTGACCGGGCAGCACCGGAGAATTCTTCGTGAAACCGGCCCCTTTCCTGACGCCCACTTCAAACTCGCGCCCGGTCCCGGGAAAAGCGAATGAAGGGTGCTGATGAATGGAGTAGTAGAATACCGTCGGATCGGTCTCGAAAATATGCTGCGTGCCATTGCCGTGGTGAACATCGAAATCGATGATTCCCACCCGCCGGACGCCGTGGGCCTGCTGCACATAGCGGGCGGCGACGGCCACGTTGTTAAAGTAGCAGAACCCCATGGCTTGATTGGATTCGGCATGGTGGCCTGGCGGGCGGACCGCACAAAAGGCATTGTCCAGCTCGCCTTCCATAACGCGCCGGGCGGCATCTATCACCCCTCCTACAGCCAGAAAGGCGGTCTCAAAGGTGTCTGCGCATATCTGATTGTCCGGATAGCCGAATGTGCTGTTGCCGGACAGGCAGACTTCTTCGAAACGATGGATATAGCCGGTGTCATGCACCGTCTGGACCCATTTCAACTCGGCGCGTATCGCTGGAAGCAGGGTTACCTGATCCAGCAGACCGGACGCTTTGATGCCGTCGTACACCGCGGAGAGGCGATCCGCCAGATCCGGATGATAGGTGCCGGTTTCGTGGCGCATGTACCTGTTGTCATGCACATAACCGGTTCTTTTCATAAGGTTCCTCTTTTTCCGGTGTATCAGGGTATGATGTCGTCAAATATGGCATAAGCTGCCTGCAACGCCGGGTTGTCAGCCGGGATATCGACAGTGGGGCGTCCCTCCAGGTCGAATTGATACACGGCTTCGTCGTCGGGAATGACACCGGCAAGTTCCAGACCGCTTTCCTTGATCATGCCCTTGACCACGTCCTCCGGGTCGGTTTTGGCCTGGTTGATGATAATATAACTTTTATCCACACCCAGCTTGAGGTCCTGGGACAACTGATGGATACGCAGGCCGGCCTGGAGTCCCCTGCGGGATGTGTCGGTGACGATGAGCAGAACATCCATGTTTTTGGTGGTCAGCCTGCTGAGGTGTTCCATGCCGGCTTCATTGTCCATCACCATGTAAGGATAATTACCGGCGAGCCGCTCCAGGAAGCCGGAGAGCAGCGTGTTGGCCGCACAATAGCATCCGGCGCCTTCGGGTTGTCCCATCACCACCAGATCGAAGCCTTCTTGTTCAATGACGGCCTGCTCCAGCCGCATGGATATGAACACGTCTTTGGTCATGCCGGGGGGCACAGCGCCTTTTTTCATCTCTTCACGGGCATTGCCCAGTGTGTCGGTGACTTCAAGGCCCAGCACTTCGTTGAGGTTCGCGTTGGCATCGGCATCGACCGCCAGAATCGGAGACTTGCCCCGATCAGCCAGGTATTTGATCAACATACCGGAAACAGTGGTTTTGCCGGTGCCTCCTTTTCCGGCCATGGCAATGGATACGGGCATTTGTCGGACTCCTTCTTTAGAGATTGCAGCGGCGGCCGCATGCCGCCAATGATTCACAATTCCTTAAGCCAGTTGGGAAAAACAGTCAAGGGGGGGAGTCCCGCGCCGCCAGGGTGATCGTATTTGGGCTTTGCGATGAATTCGGGTGTAAACCCAGCGTCGTAAATACTTGAGTTAAGCCATTAGCCGTTAGTTTTTAGCAATTAGCAACCCGATGGGCACTTGCTAGGCCACGGGCCTTATGGTAACCTAAACCTGAGTTGAGCCATTAGCCGTTAGCTTTTAGCAAAATGATTCTGTTACGTTAACGAAAAGCATAACGCCACCCGTTGGGTTTAGCCCCTTTGTTTCATTCATTTACAAGTCATTGGCGTGTAACCCGGCGAGTAGATTCGTGGATTTCAATAATGATGGTTCCGTAAAAAGGCATCAAGCATGTCATTTCCGACTTTTTACGGTTTTGTCAATAATGAATCGAAATCTTTTTACCAATGGCTGATAGCTAACTGTGAATAACGCAACGTAAAGGCAATGCACGTCAATCAGGATAAGGAGATACCCATGTTTGACTTGGTACGAAAAAGCATGCTCGCCGGGGTGGGGCTGGCGCTCAAGGCCTGGGACGAAGTGGAAGACCTGGCCAAGGAAGCGGTGGAACAGGGCAAAATGACCGAGCAGGAGGGCCGCAAGTTCATCGGCGAAATCCAGGAGCGTTACGATGAAGCCCAGCGCAAGCTGGAAGAACGCGTGGAAAAAAGCGTCAAGGACCTTCTCAAAAAAGCTGACGTTGTCACCCAGGACGAACTCAAGGCGCTCAAGAAAGAAATCCGTGAACTCAAGGCGCTGATCAGCAGCCAGGACGGTGGAGACGCCGCATGACCTCCGGCGCATGATCAGCATTCGAAAAATTGGCGTCATCGGACGCACCTACCGCAATCTGACCCGCTACCGGCAGATTCTGACGGTCCTGTTTAAATACGGGTTCGATGATATCGTCGAATTGCTCAAAATCGATCAGTATCTCGAAATCGGTTTTCAGATGATCAGCCGCAAACGCGGTGAGCGGGTCGAGCGCCTCTCCCGTGCGCAACGGGTTCGTCTGGGAATCGAAGATCTGGGGCCCACCTACATCAAGCTCGGCCAGATCCTCTCCACACGGCCGGACCTGGTTCCCGTCGATTTCATTCATGAGCTTTCCAAACTGCAGGACAAAGTTCCGGCCTTTTCCTTTTCCGAGGTTACCCGCATCATCCGAGAGGAAACCGGATGTTCCATTGAAGATCTGTTCGCGCATTTCGATCCCGAGCCCCTGGCATCGGCCTCCATCGGTCAGGTACACCGGGCCCGTCTCAAAGATGGAGAAGATGTGGCTGTCAAGGTACAACGGCCCGGCATCCGCAAGTTGGTCGAAGTCGATCTGGAGATCATGCTGCATCTGGCCACCCTCGCCGAACGGCACATCGAGGAGCTGGCCCACCATCGGCCGGTGAAGATCGTCGAGGAATTTTCCCGCTCCATCGAGAAGGAGATGGACTACACCCTGGAAGCCACCAGCATGGAACGGGTATCACGTGCCTTCTGGCGTGACGAAACGGTCTATATCCCCAAAGTATACCGCGAGGTCACCACCGAGCGGGTGCTGACCACCGAATTCGTCAAGGGCATCAAGGTATCCCTGCTGGACCGGTTGAAAGAAGACGGCCACGATCTGCAATTGATCACCCGGCGGGGCGCAGATATTCTGCTGGCCCAGATTTTCGAACATGGATTTTTTCACGCCGACCCCCATCCAGGGAACCTGTTCGTCCTGCCCGGCGATGTGATCTGTCTTCTGGATTTCGGCATGATGGGCACCGTGGACCGTGCCACCCGCGAGGCTTTCGTCGAGCTGGTAGATGCCGTGGTTCGGAGGGATGAGCCACGCACCAGCCGGGTCCTGCTCAAACTGACCCTGTGGGACGAGGAGCCCGACATTCGGGTTTTCGGCAAGGACGTGGCCGATTTTATGGGCAAGCATCTTTATAAACCGCTCAAGGATATCCGCATCGGCAAACTGCTGCATCAGATGCTGGAACTGGCCGCCCTGCATCGAATGCGCATCCCGTCGGAGATTTTCTTGATGATGAAAGCCATCAGCACTGTCGAAGGGGTGGGGTTGGTGCTCGATCCTGATTTCGACATGATCGCCCATGCCGAGCCTTTTATCAAGCAGGTCCGGCTGTCGCGTTTTTCTCCCCGGCGACTGGGCAGCGATGCGGTGAATATCTTTTCCCAATACATGGATTTCGTACAGGAGTTTCCCAAGGATCTGCTGGAAATCACCCGTACCATCCGCCAGAAAAAACTAACCTTCATGCTGGAGCTCAAAAGCATGGAGAGCATGCTCCACACCCACGACCAGATCAGCAACCGCATCTCATTTTCGATCATTATCGCCGCGCTGATCATCGGTTCGGCCCTGATTGTCATTTCAAGAACGCCGCCCCTGTTTTACGGGATATCCCTGATCGGTATCATTGGCTTTCTGGCCGCTGCCATCATGGGCGTCTGGCTGCTGGTAGCCATTATCAGGAAAGGCCGGCTCTGACTGTATTTTAAAGGGTATTGGCCACTTTTGTCCCGTGAACAGGCGCTTTTGAGGAAGGCGTTTTTATCGATCTAATTCCTTGCGCACGGCCAGACCGATTTTTTCCAGGGTATACGGCTTGCGGATATATTCACCGGCACCGAGATGGTGCATTTCCCTGACCCGTTCCGAGTTGGCATAGCCCGAGGCGATGATGGCCTTTTGTTTGGGCTGGATTTCAAGGATGTGCCGATAGGTTTCCAGACCGTCCATGCCATTGGGCATGACCATGTCCAGCACCACCAGATCAACCGCCGCTTCCTGGAGACAGGTCAGCGCCGCTTCGCCGCTCGGCACCGAGTTCACCTGGTAACCCAGGCGGCTCAGCATGGCCACGGCGATATTCCTTTGCTCGGCCATGTCATCGACGACGAGTATTCGTTCACTGCCGGTGTAATCTTCCAGCACCACACGGCTTTTTTCGACGCGTTCCATATTTCTCAGCGCCGGTAGATACAACTCGAAACAGGTCCCCCGGCCTTCGCGACTTCGTATGTCCATGTAGCCGTCATGGTCTTTTATGGTATTCCAGACGATGGTCATGCCGAGCCCGGAACCGCTTTTGCCCATGCGCTTGTTGCTGTAAAAGGGTTCGAAAATGGATTGGAGCGTATCTTTATCCATGCCGATACCGTCGTCGCTGACGCTGGTGACCACATACTCACCCTCGGGAATCTGTTCGTAGCCGTCCCGTGATGTGTCCAGATAGCGGTTGGTGGTGCATATGCGAATGGTTCCGCCGGCAGGCATGGCTTCGACGGCATTACGGACCAGATTCATGATGACCTTGGAAATGTGTATCACCGACCCGTTGATGGGCATGGCGTCCGGGTCGAAATCGGTGTCCATCCGGATCTTGGGGTTTGCCTGTTGCAACTGTTTGAACTCGATCGTTTCCAAGGTGGTCCGGATGGCCTGGTTGACATCGACGGCCCCATGATCCTTGACCCCCCGACGGGCAATCGTCAACAAGTCCTGAACGATATCGGCGGCCCGTTTGCCGGACTTATAGATGGTCTCGATCTTGGCGTGCATGGGGCTGTCCGCCGGCAGGTCCAGCAACAGGAGCTCCGGGTAGCTGACCAGCCCGCTGAGGATGTTGTTCAGATCATGGGCCACCCCGGCCGCCAGACTGCCTATGGCCTCCATCTTTTGGGCCTTTTTCAACTGCTTTTCCAATTGCTTGCGCTGGCTGATATCCCTGGCGATGCCCTGGGTGCCCATGAATGTGCCGGCATTTACCGGCAGTTCTTCATAAATACCCACCGCGGACACACTGAAATACAAATCGTCTGCGGCCGCCTCATCCGATGTGTCGAAATTCAACCGGATTTCCAGGTCCGTCGTCGCCCGAGGGCCTGTCCGCCGTTCGTTGACGTGATAGATCGCCTTGCTTCTGTCCTCAGGGGAGACGAGATCGAGGATGTGGCAGCCGATGAGCTCTGTCGGTTTTCTGTTATACCTGATCACCGCCGGACTGATAAAAGTGATGTGGCCGGTTGCATCCAGTCGGAAAACAATGTCCGGAATTGTCGTGATGATGGAGTTCAGATCCTGTTTGCTGCTTTTCATGAGCACCAAGGCTTCTTCCAGCTCCCGGCGGGCCTTGTGCTGCCGCATCCAGTATTTATAAAGCAATAATAACAACGCGTTCAGCGTTATGGTGGCTGCCGGTAGCAGGGGGGATACCAGCACCTGGCGGAGATTGAACAGCAATTGTGCCCCGCCCCAGCAGATCGCGATACCGGCCAGGCCGATCGCGGCCACCGGCACCAGCTCGAACCGGCAGGCGAAAAAACCCATCAACAGTGCCGCAACCAGCGCCAGCAAAATCTCCACCGGTATCAGTCTTTTGCTGCGCCGAATGTGGTTGCCGGATAAAATCGTTTCAATGGCCTGGGCATGAAGTTCCACGGCGGTATAACGGCCATTTCCCGGAGTCGCGTATTTGGTGGCCAATCCGGATGCACTGGGTCCGATCAGCACGATGCGGCCTTCAAACATGGCGGCGTCTATGCGATCATGAAGGATGTCCGCGGCGGAGATGTGTTGCAGGTTCGATTGTTGTGCTGAAAATCGAACGTACATGCTGCCGGTTTCATCGACCGGTATGCCACGGGAGCCGACATTCAGTATGGGTTGTCCACCGTGATCCCGGGAAATGCCGATTGGGGGATTGTCCGTGCCGGCCATCAGGGCGGCCAATGCCAGATTTGGATAAACGGAACGGCCATGAGCGATGATCAGCGGGAGCCGTCGGATGCGGCCATCCGGATCCGACCGCCCATTGAGAAAACCCGAGAAGGGCGCCGCCCTGGAAAACGCCGACAGGTTGCATACCACGCCCCGGGCCTGAAAAGGTTGCAGGACATCCTGCCGGCCACCTGATGAGCCCTTGTCGTCAAATACGATTGGATGCAGTTGGCAGCCGTCATGCTTGGGGTCGTTTTGGTCGAAGGCGAATGCATATCCCAGCACGTAGGGTCCCTGGGAAAGCGTTTCTGCCAGTACCCTGTCCGGATGGCGCCTTGCGGCGTGCCGGTCGGCTGACTCGGATGACGAGCCGTTGTGGTCAGGGGCCGGATCGTTGGTTGACAACGCCGCCGAACGGTCCGGTTCCGCCAGAATAAAGTCCAGTGCAACGGCTTTGGCGTTCATGGCGGTGATTTTTTCCAGCAGGTCGGCCAGCAGCCATCGGGGCCAGGGCCATTGGCCCAGAGCATTGAGTGAGCGTTCGTCTATGTCGATCAGGACGACCTTTCCCGTTGCCCCGATTTCAGGACTTTGGCCCACGATCAGATCCGCCCATTTAGATGTCAGGGGGTCGATCAAATTCGGCGGCATCAGATAGAGCATCGCCCAGAGCATTGCCAGCATGATGCTGATGGCGATCGTTGCGCGTCCTGAGGGATTGATTATGTATGCTGTTTTCTTCATGGCCATCCGATGGTGCCAATCATGGCTATCGGACGATTACCTCCACGCGTCGATTCTGGGCATTGGCGACCCCGTCCGCCGTTTTGACCAGTGGGTTCTCTTCGCCGTGGGAAGAGACCTCGATTATATTCTGGGCAATGCCCGCGTCTTCCAGGATGTTTTGGACCGCCTGTGCGCGGCGCAGGGAAAGCGCCTGGTTGTATTGCCGGTCACCGCGGGTGTCCGAATGGCCGATTACGGAAATGGTGGTGGGCATGCGCTGATCAATGGTGTCGAAAACAATCGGCAGGGTTCGTTTCGAATCAGGCAGCAGGTCCGCCGAGTCGGAATAGAAATAGAGCATAAAATGAATCGGTTCCGGGGGTTGGGAGGCCAGTGCCGTCCCAAACAGCTTGCGGACCTGGTCAGGGGCCATGGGCGTCGGAGTCGCCGGTGCTTTTTGGCTGCCTCCCACAACCGTGCGCAGATGGGCCTGATCCATTTGAATCGATCCGGCTTCATTGGAAACGGTGATCCGGCCAACGTTGCCATCCGGGTCCGGCAGCAGCACAACGACGCTTTTGGGACCACAGGCGGCTATCACGATGGTCACCATCAGGCTGAAGCAGACCATTGTCCATTTGCACATTTCTTGGTTACCTCTCATATCGAATACCTGAGTTGAGCCATTGGCCGTTAGCTTTTAGCAAGGGGATCAGTTTACTTTGATCAATACATGGGTCCCCCGGACGCCGATCGTCGCATCAGGCACGATCAGCTCCACCGAATCCGGTGCCAGTTTGGAGATCTGGCCGGAGAGATACGATACCGTTCCCCGGATGATACGCAGGATAAATGACAGCTTGGTGTCAAAGGGTTCAAACTGGTAGTCGACGATAACAATGGAACTATCGGCCCCCAGGGAAAGGCGTGTGTCATCGGAAAGCACCACACCCGCAGATCCCCGGCTGCCGGTTTCGATGCAGTCCAAAGGCAATACCTGTGTGCCGGGTCCAGCCATCAGCGTCTGGCCGTTGCGCTGGATAACGACATCACCTTCAGTCAGTTTGACAATGCCGACAAATGGATCGGCGGATGCCGTTGTGGCGATGCCGGCTGCCAACAGCAGCAGGCCGGTCAGGCGACAGAATGCTATCATTTCAACCTCCTTGTCTGTGCGGGAAACGACAACGATTCCGATTTGCCAAAGATGAACATTCATTCGTTCAGGTCAACTTTTTTTTCAACTTCCGCCGACGCGGCATCCAGACATTTTCGAGCCGCTTTGTGCAGCGGCAGGCCGTCTAAGGCGCGTCGCTTTAACCATCGATGGCTGCCTGCCTCTTTTATTCGCACCCGACCGGCCCTATGACGGCACAGGTAGACCTTTGCCGTAAGCCTGAAGTGGGTGTATGCATGCCGGATGTCGGACAGATGACGCTCCACCTGGACGGTCAGACCGGTGCGCTGTGCGAGTGCATCCACAACGGATTGATGTGTTTCCTTTTTGCGGTTTGTGGGCGCTGCCGGAAATTCCCACATACCTCCCAGCAACCCGTTTTCCGGACGACGCTGGACCAGAAGTTTGTCTTTCTTCAGGATGATGCCGACGATCAGATGCCGGTGGGGGACTTTCTTGGCCGCCAGGCGCCTGGGATAGGCGGTCGCCGTTCCGTGTCGCCGGGCCAGGCACAGACCGGTCAGGGGGCAGGCATCGCAGGTTGGTTTTCCGGGGCGACAGACCAACGCACCCAGTTCCATCAGGGCCTGGTTGTATGCCGCCGGCCGCTGGGGGCAGATCAGCTGCGCCGCCGGTTTTTTGAACTCCTTGTAGGCACGGCTGTGATTGACGGGGGTGTCCATTTCCAGCAGTCGGGCCAGAACGCGTTTGACATTGCCGTCCACTACGGCCAGCATATGGTTGAAAGCGATGCTCATCACAGCAGCGGTAATGTATTCGCCCACACCGGGAAGTGTCCGGAAGGCATCGGGGTCGTCAGGCACCCGTCCAGCGAATCGGGAAACCACGATACCGGCCGCGCGGTGCAGGTTGCGGGCCCGGGAATAGTAACCCAGCCCTTCCCATCGCTTGAGGACCTCCTGAACGTCGGCACTGGCAAGGTCGGCAGGTTGGGGAAACCGCCGGATGAAATCCGTATAATAGGGGATGGCCGTGGCCACCTGGGTCTGCTGCAGCATCACCTCCGACACCCAGATGGCGTAAGGATCGGCGGTTTCCCGCCATGGCAGGTGGCGCCGATGCCGGGCATACCATTCCAGCAGGTGCCGGCGCATGGTGTTTGGATCGTCGAGGGGGGACATTTTTTTCAATTCAACCCTTTGGGGTGTGCGGTTCAATGACCACGATGACGCCGAGCCTGATTCCGATGATACGTTTTTCTTTTATTACTACCTCCATTATCACCAACTGTTGTAAGAAAAAAACATATTTTTATGAATTTGGAGGCAGAAAATGTTTCCATATGTATAATCAATTTGACTGTCTACCCCATGGTTACATATCGGCTTTTGCAACGCCGGGGTCTATGACGAACGCTTCGGACTGGGGACCATATCCAGTTTGGCCACACGAAAAGAGTTGAAAATCAGATCCGACAATGGCTGGGGAGTAAAAATACGCAGCCATTGCTGAAATCTGTCGCTATCCAAATCCGCCGCAAAATGTCCGCCGATGGCATTGATCCGTCCGCCATGGGTCTGCCCGCATCGCTATCGGGTGAGGATCTGGATCAGTCGCTCGTTTCCGAACTGACCCTCTTCATCCTGAAAAACCGCTTTGCTGTTTGCGAAAAAATTGCAGCTTCCGAAGCGGATCGGGAACGTGTCCTTATCCGGCTTTTCTACAACAGGTGTATATCCTGGATCGAATCCGGTCCTCACCGGACAGGGAGCCATATAGGTACCTCTACAAGCGCCTGGTAACGATGCTCAGCAAATCGGACCTTTTCCACACCCGGTCCGAAGGAAAAAAATGGACCGTTTTCAGTATGCATGCAGACAGCCGGAAGATTCCCACATTGGCGAAAGAAGACCTCACCGAGATCAATCTGCCCAAACACCACTCCAACATATCGGATATGAAGGACATTTCCAGCGGAGCCGTTCTTCTCGATCTGGCGCAATGGTTCTGGCACAAACTATCGGAGACGTTTGACGGACATCCGATATGGATTCCGGTAAGGGAACTGGTTTCATGGATCGGCCGGTTCGTTCCCCTGCATGTAAAGGTTTCAGAGTCCCTTGAGGATATCAAAGTGTCTGATGTCGGGGAACCCAACCCGTTTTACGATACCGATGAAGTCCGCAGGTATGCACGGATTTTTTCCAATCGTTTAACCAAAAAGCAGGCACGGGTGCTCTGTTTGGGTTTTGGAGAACAATTGTCGCAGGCGGAGGTGGCCCAGCGATTGGGAAAGGGCAGTGCCTCGGCTGTCAATTATCATCTTGATCAGATAAAGGAGAAACTGTTCGATTTTACTGCGGATTTGAGATAGATGTCTCCGGATGGCCTTGAACCGGCCAATAATCTGGCGCGTGATTTTTTCATGGATACGCTCATCGATCTTTTGAAAAAGCGGGAAGAGATGCCGTAATCCAGGAAAAAGGATGTTAAATATGTACAGTCGAAAAAACGCATTAATGCACGCCAGACAAATCAGAACCTGTCCTCCGCTTTCCATGGCGCAGAATGCCGACTTCGCGGATCAGGTTGCCCGGCACCGGGACATTTGTCCCCATTGCCCGGCCGCCCCCCTGGAATTTGTCGAAAAAATAGTGGATGTTAGACCGGATCGCGTACCGAGAACCGACATACCGGTCGAGGCCGGACAACTCCGCTATCTCAACG